>VFQP010000225.1_pt1 | contig 139294 bp, 125 predicted proteins | sample 3512351 | NCBI WGS metagenome assembly VFQP01 (sample SAMN10412372, study PRJNA504923) | tailings metagenome | isolation source: Relicate 1 Philex TSF1 revegetated site | place: Philippines: Tuba, Benguet | collected 2017-08-29 | reverse complement strand
CAAGAATCATGAATATGGCAGCCTCTGCGAAATCATGGGCCGCTCCTTCCTGGCACCGGAAGTGTTCAACTGCTCGGCGCCGGATACCGGCAACATGGAGACCATCGAACGCTACGGCACCGAAGAGCACAAGAAGCAGTGGCTGGAGCCGCTGCTGGCTGGTGAAATCCGCTCCGCCTTCGCCATGACCGAGCCGGCGGTGGCCTCCTCGGACGCCACCAACATCGAGTCCGAGATCAAGCGCGACGGCGATCACTACGTGATCAACGGCCGCAAGTGGTGGACCTCCGGCATCGGCGACCCGCGCTGCAAGATCATCATCTTCATGGGCAAGACCGACGCCAACAACCCGAACAAGTACATGCAGCAGAGCATGGTGCTGGTGCCGCGCGACACGCCCGGCGTGAAGGTGCTGCGCATGCTGCCGGTATTCGGCTATGACGACGCGCCGCACGGCCATGGCGAAGTGGTGTTCGACAATGTCCGTGTGCCGGTGAGCAACGTGCTGCTCGGCGAGGGCCGTGGCTTCGAGATCGCTCAAGGCCGCCTTGGCCCGGGCCGTATCCACCATTGCATGCGCCTGATCGGCCTGGCCGAGCGCAGCCTGGAGAAGATGTGCAAGCGCGCCAAGAGCCGTGTTGCCTTCGGCAAGCCGGTGTCGGAGCAGACGGTGACGCTGGAGCGCATCGCCGAATCGCGCATCCTGATCGACCAGGCCCGCTTCCTGACCCTGCATGCGGCCTGGAAGATGGACACGGTGGGCAACAAGGCGGCGCGCAAGGAAATCGCCATGATCAAGGTGGCGGCGCCGAACATGGCCTGCAAGGTGATCGATTGGGCGATGCAGGTGCATGGCGCGTCGGGCGTTTCCGACGACCAGATGCTGGCCTATTCCTATGCCCAGGCCCGCACGCTGCGTTTCGCCGATGGTCCGGACGAGGTGCATCGCAACCAGATCGGTCGCCTCGAGCTGCAGCGCTGGAACTAAGCAGGAAGTGATTGGCCGGAAACGGTCAGGTTTAAGACACAACAAAAAAAGAGTGCCTCCCCATGACCGTTTCCGATTACTTCTCTGCCACCTATGCCGAGGCGCGGGAGAAATTCCGCGCCGCGGCCCGGGACGCCGGCGCCACGCTGACGGCCTATGAGAATCCCAAGGCGCGCACGCCTGACGGGGCGCCGCTGACCACCGATGTCGCCTGCCTTGGCCCGGCCAATGCCAAGCGCGTCTACCTCACCATCTCCGGCACCCATGGCGCCGAGGGCTTCTGCGGCTCGGGCTGCCAGGTCGGCTTTTTCCACGAGCGCATCTATGAAGCAGCGCCGGCCGACACCAAGATCGTGATGATCCACGCCATCAATCCCTACGGCTTCGCCTGGATCCGCCGGGTGACCGAGGACAACGTGGACCTCAACCGCAATTTCCAGGATTTCGCCAAGCCGCTGCCGAACAATGCCGCCTACAAGGATGTGCATGACTGGCTGATCCCGGCCGATTGGGACGGCCCGGCCAAGGCCGCCGCCGACAAGGCAATCCTCGACTACCAGCAGAAGCATGGCCTGCGCGCCTATCAGGCCGCCGTCACCGGCGGGCAATACAGCCATGGCGATGGGCTGTTCTTCGGCGGCGGCCAGGCCACCTGGTCCAACACCACTTTGCGCCGCATCCTGGCCGAGCATGTGCCGGCGGGTGCGCTGAAACTCGCCAGCATCGACTACCATACCGGCCTCGGCCCCATGGGCTATGGCGAGCCGATCTATGTCGGCCCCGAGATGCTCGGCACGATGCGCGGCGTTGACAAGGCAAAGGCCTGGTATGGCCCCTCCGTGACCGATCCGAATGACGGCAGTTCGACCTCGGCCAAGGTGACCGGCACAGTGCCGGAAGCCTTCCTCGACCTGCCTGCTGGCATCGAGGTGGTATCGGTGGCCCTTGAATACGGCACCAAGCCGGTGCCGGAAGTGCTGAATGCACTGCGCGCCGACCATTGGCTGCATGCGCGGGGCGACCTCAATTCAGCCCTCGGCCAGCAGCTCAAGCGCCAGATGCGCGATGCCTTCTATGTCGATACCGCGCCCTGGAAGGCCGCGATCTTCGGCCGCGCCGCCGATTTCGCGCTGCGCAGCTTCCACGGCCTGGCGGAGTAGGCAGTCGCCTCACCTCATTCCGTCACCCCCGCGAAAGCGAGAGTGACACAGGAAATTAGTCGTCGCCGCCGTCGACCAGGTTCCAGGCCTGGTTGGCGACGGAGCGTACCACCGCGCCATAGGCTTTCACCGCAGGCGTTGCCGGGCCGCGTTCGCTGCCGCGCTTGTAGATGCCCTGGGCCATCACGGCGACGCGGAACAGCGCAAAGGCGAGAAAGAAGTTCCAGTGCGCGATGCCTTCCAGCCCGCGCGCGGCGCAGTAGCTGGACACATAATCATGCTCGCCGGGAATGCCGGTATCGATGAAATCGATGCCCTGCAGGCTGCCCATGCCGGGAATGGTGACGCGGTAGGGCATGCAGTTGATCGCCAGATCGGCCAGTGGATGGCCCACCGCCGCCACATCCCAATCCAGCAGCGCGACGACGCGCGGCTCGCTGGGATGGAACACCAGGTTGTCGAGGCGGAAATTGCCATGCATCAGGCTGGTCATGCCATCCTGCGGCACATTCGCCGGCAGCCAGTCCAGCAGCCGCGTCATGGCACCGATATCCTCGGTGCGGTTGGCATTGTATTGCTGCACTAACGCTGCCACCTGGCGTGCCAGATAGTCGCTGCCGCTGCCATTGGCGGGGAGCCCGAGCTTGAGCGGATCGAGCTGATGCACCTGCGCCATCGCCTGCGCCATCGCGGCATAGATGGATTGGCGCTGCTTCGCATCCATGCCCGGCAGATTCGGGTCGCGGAAATGCCGCCCCGGCACGTATTCCAGCAGATAGAAGGGCGTGCCGATCACGGCTTCATCCAGGCAGACCAGCTTGGGCTGTCCCATCGGCAGACCGGCAGCATGCAAAGCCGAGATCAGCGCATAGTCGCGCTCGATGCTCTCGGCCAGTGTTGCGCCCTTCTTCGCCACGCTACGCTTGCGCAGCACATGATTCTGCCCCGGGCTGTGCAGCAGGAAGGTGGGCGATGCCTGGCCGCCCTTGAACTGGTTCACCGTCAGCGGCGGGCGGAAATCAGCGAGTGCGCCCTGCAGATACGCCGATAATTTGCCTTCGTCGAACCGGTGTTGCGGTTGCACGGGCATCAATTCGGCGGGAAAGACCATGGCTCACTTACCCCCGGTGAGCCTTTCCACCACTGCCCAGGCGATCTCGGCAATCGGCTTGGCGCGCTTGCCGGATTCGATCGCATGCTGGCTGGCGGCGGTGCCGTCCTTCACCCGTCCCATGATCCCCTGCAGAATGCCGGCAATGCGGAACATGTTGTAGGCCATGTAGAATTCGAGATGCGGAATGCCATCCCGACCGGTGCGCTGGCAGTAGCGGCGGCAGTATTCGGCTTCATCCGGAATACCCAGCGCGGCGAAATCGACGCCCTGGATGCCCCGGAACACATCCGGCGCCAGGCGCCAGCTCATCAGGTGATAGGTGAAGTCACCGAGCGGATGGCCCAGCGTGGAAAGTTCCCAATCCAGCACCGCCACGACGCGCGGTTCGGTGGGATGGAAGATCATGTTGTCCATGCGGTAGTCGCCATGGACCACGGAAACTTCGTCGCCCGGCGGGATATTCGCCGGCAGCCACTCGATCAGCTTCTCCATCGCCGGGATATGCTCGGTCTCAGAGGCTTTGTACTGCTTGCTCCAGCGCGCGATCTGGCGCGCGAAATAATCGCCGGCCTTGCCGAAATCACTTAAGCCCACGGCGTTGTAGTCGACGCTGTGCAAAGCCGCGATGGTGCGATTCATGGCGTCGAAAATCTGGCCGCGCTCATCGCGGTTCAGTTCCGGCAGACGCTGATCCCAGAAGATGCGGCCCTCGACGCAATCCATCACATAGAAGGCCGTGCCGATGACGCTGTCGTCCTCGCACAAGGCATAGGCCTTGGCCACCGGCACATCGGTCTGGCCCAGCGCCTTGATCACGCGGTATTCGCGGTCCACCGCATGGGCGGATGGCAGCAGCTTGCCCGGCGGCTTGCGGCGCAGCACGTATTTGCGCTCCGGCGTCACCAGCTTGAAGGTCGGGTTCGACTGCCCGCCCTTGAACTGCTGCACTTCCAGGGGGCCCTTGTAGCCTTCGACATTCGCCTTCAGCCATGCCTCAAGCTGGCCGACATCGAAACGATGCCGATCCTGCACAGGCATGGTGCCAACGAAACGATCCTGCTCACTCATTCAACATTCCCCCCTCGAGGCTGCGGCTACGATAGCCAAGGCAGCGGCAGGGGCGCAACCATCTAGCCGCCGCTATGACGACGGGTACGATAGTCAGGAAAGCGGCAGAAAATTGTATGTTTGCGCTTGAAACCCGGGGAGGTTCAGGCTTTCTCGCGGGCAATGGCACGCCAGCCGATATCGCTGCGGCAAAAACCATCGGCCCAGCGCACATGCTTCACCGCCGCATAGGCGCGTGCCTGTGCCTCCGCCACGCTCTTGCCCAGGCCGCAGATGCCGAGCACGCGGCCGCCATCGGCGATCACCGCACCACCCGCGCCGGGCTTGGTGCCGGCATGGAACACCTGCGCATCGGGTTCCGCCGCCGCTGCCTCCAGGCCCTCGATCACGCCGCCCTTCGCCGGCTCGCCGGGATAGCCCTTGCCAGCCATCACGACACAGAGCGCGGCTTCATCGCGCCAGCGCAGATCGAAGTCCTTGAGCTGGCCCTCGCGCGCCGCAATCAGTGCCGGCAGCAGATCGGATTTCAGCCGCAGCATCAGCGTCTGGCATTCCGGGTCGCCGAAACGCACATTGTATTCCAGCAGCTTGGGGCCGGCAGCGGTGAGCATCAGGCCGGCGAACAGCACGCCTTTGAATGGCATGCCTTCCGCCTGCATCGCCGCCACGGTGGGATTGACGATGCTGTCCATCACCACGCGCTGCAAGGCCGGCGTCAGCGCCGGGGCCGGCGAATAGGCGCCCATGCCGCCGGTATTCGGCCCCGTGTCGCCATCGCCGACACGCTTGTGGTCCTGCGCCGAGGCCAGCGGCAATGCCGTCTGGCCATCCACCAGGGCGAAGAAGCTGACCTCCTCGCCATCGAGGAATTCCTCGATCACCACCTCGGCGCCGGGCACGGCGAACAGGCTTTCCAGCGGCTCCAGCGCCTCTTCCAGCGTCATCGCCACGGTAACGCCCTTGCCGGCGGCCAGGCCATCGGCCTTCACCACGATGGGTGCGCCATGCTTGCGGATATAGGCTTCCGCCGGGGCGCGCTCCTTGAAGCGGCCGTAATGCGCCGTCGGGATCCCGTACTTGGCGCAGATATCCTTCATGAAGCCCTTGGAACCTTCGAGCTGGGCCGCGGCGGCATTGGGGCCGAAGCAGGCAAAGCCGGCGGCTTCCAGCTTGTCGACCAGGCCGGCGACCAGCGGCACTTCCGGGCCGACCACCACGAAGTCGATATGCTCGTCGCGGCAGAGCTGCAGCATGCCGTCGAGATCGCTCACCCCTACGGGGCGGATTTTCGCCACCTGCGCGATGCCGGCATTGCCCGGCGCGCAGACCAGCTTGTTCACCAGCGGCGAGGCGCTGAGCGCCCAGCACAGGGCGTGCTCGCGGCCGCCCGAACCCACCACCAGCAGATTCATCTTGATTCACCTGTTGTTCGGCAACTATCGGAAAGGCGGCAATCTTTGTATCATGGCCGGCATATTGGCAAGGCTTGCAGCATGAGCGATTCGCCGGAAACCAGCCGTGGCCCAGACGGACGGGGCAATGTGCCGGAATTCACCGTTACCGAACTATCCCTTAAGCTGAAACGCAGCATCGAGGAGAGTTTCGGCTGGGTGCGGGTGCGCGGCGAGATTTCCGGCTTCAAGCGTGCCGCCTCCGGCCATCTCTATTTCGCCCTCAAGGATGCCGACTCGCTGCTCGATGCCGTGTGCTGGAAAGGCCAGGCGGCGCGGCTGGGCGTGAAGCCCGAGGATGGCATGGAGGTGGTCTGCTCCGGCAAGCTGACCTCCTATCCCGGCCGCTCGAAATACCAGATGGTGGTCGAGCGCATGGAGTTGGCCGGGCTTGGTGCCCTGATGGCCCTGTTGGAGCAGCGCAAGCAGAAGCTGGCCGCCGAGGGCCTGTTCGCCGCCGAACGCAAACGCCCCCTGCCCTACCTGCCGCGCGTCATCGGTGTCGTCACCTCGCCCACCGGCGCGGTGATCCGCGACATCCTGCACCGCCTGGCCGACCGCTTCCCGACCCGCGTGCTGGTCTGGCCGGTGCTGGTGCAGGGCGAAGGCGCCGCCGACCAGGTGACCCGCGCCATCCAGGGCTTCAACGCCCTGGCGCCGAACGGACCAGTGCCGCGCCCGGACCTGCTGATCGTGGCGCGCGGCGGTGGCAGCCTGGAAGACCTGATGGCCTTCAACGAGGAAAGCGTGGTGCGCGCGGCAGCCGCCAGCGCCATCCCGCTGATCTCGGCGGTGGGCCACGAGACCGACACGACGCTGATCGACTATGCCGCCGACCGCCGCGCCCCGACGCCGACGGCTGCCGCCGAGATGGCGGTGCCGGTGCGGCTCGACCTGCTGCAGACCCTGGCTGGACTGGACGAACGCCTGCGCCGCTCGGTGGCACGCATGGCCAGCGACAAGCGGCGGCAGCTTGATCTGCTGCGCCGGGGCCTGCGCGATCCGCGCGAGCAACTGGCGCAGTTGCAGCAGCGTTTCGACGACCTGGCCGAACGACTGCGCCATGCGCTCCGCACCGGTGTGGAAGCCAAGCGCGCCCGCATGGAGGTGCAATTCGCGAAACTGCAGCCGAAGCTGTTGCTGCGCGAGACCCGCGACTACCGCCGCCAGCTAGACGAACGCACGCAGCGCCTGCGCCGTGCCACGCAGCAGCGCACCGAACTGGCCGCCCGCGCGCTACAGCAGCAGTCGAAACTGCTTGAATCCTTGAGCTATCGCAACGTGCTGGCGCGCGGCTATGCCGTGATCCTGGATGAACAGGGCCGCGCCATACAGGGGGTAGCGGCGCTCGACCCTGGCGTCAGTGTGAGCATCGAATTGCGCGATGGCAGCCGCAAGGCGATTATCGAGGGCGAAGCAGCAAAGCCCACATCGCGCAAACCCACACGCAGTGGCGCGCCGACCAAGCAGGAGGAGCTGTTCTGATGGACATGCCATTCAATCCGCGCGATGGCGAGGCCAAGCTGCGCTATGGCGATGCCGGCTTCCAGGTGCTGGTGCCGGGGCGTTATGTAATTTGTGCAGTCACCGGCATGCGCATCGATATCGAGCGGCTGAAATACTGGAGCGCCGAGCGCCAGGAAGCCTATGTCAATGCCAATGCCGCCTTGCAGGGCATGCGCGGCCAGCGGGTCGACTGAGCATGTGGCGCCTGCTGACGGTGTTGCTGCTGCTCGCCACGCCGGCTTGGGCACAAGGTAGCAATCAAGCCCAAACCAATCAGGCCCCTGGCGGCATCGAGTGGCGGGGCGATTTCAGCCAGGGCGGTTTGGTGCAGGGCCGCGCGGCAGCAGGCCTCAAGCTGAAACTCGGCGACCGTGACGTGCCGCTGGGGCCGAATGGCGAATTCGTGTTCGGCTTCGGTCGCGATGAGCCGGCGGAAGCGAATTTGAGTATCCGTGCCGCCGATGGCCGCGAGACCAAGCTCACGTTAAGCATCGCCAAGCGGCAATACGACATCCAGCGCATTGATGGCCTGCCGCCGGCGCAGGTGACGCCGCCGCCGGAACTGCTCGAACGCATCAAGCGCGAGAATGCCAAGATCGCCGCCGCACGCCAGATCAATTCGCCGCGCCTGGATTTTCTCGCCGGCTGGGTATGGCCGGCGGATGGCCCGGTGAGCGGCGTCTATGGCAGCCAGCGGATTCTGAACGGCGAGCCGCGGCAGCCGCATTTCGGCCTCGATATCGCGGCGCCCACGGGTACGCCGGTGCGTGCCTCCACCGGCGGCGTGGTCACCTTCGCCGACAAGGATGTGTATTATACCGGCGGCACCGTGATCATCGACCATGGCCACGGCATCAACGGCGCCTACTCGCATCTCTCACGGATCGACGTGAAGGTCGGCCAGCAGGTGAAACAGGGCGAGCAGATCGGCGCGGTGGGTGCCACCGGCCGCGCCACGGGGCCGCATCTCGACTGGCGCGTGAACTGGTTCGATGTCCGCCTCGATCCGCAACGGCTGCTGCCGCCGCGTTAGGCTTCAGCGCCCGCCGGCAACGTCGAGAATGGCGCCGGTGACGTAGGAGGACTTGTCCTCCATCAGCCAGAGAATCGCTTCCGCCACTTCTTCCGCCGAACCCGAACGGCCAAGCGGCGCCGTGGGGCCGAGACGCGCGGCGCGGTCGGGTTCGCCGGCCGAGGCATGGATATCGGTTTCGATAATGCCGGGGCGCACAGCGTTGACGCGGATGCCTTCCGGCCCGAGTTCCTTCGCCAGCCCGAGCGTCATGGTATCGATGGCGCCTTTCGAGGTGGCGTAATCGACGAACAGGTTCGGCGAGCCGATCCGCGCCGCAGCCGAGGAGAGATTGACGATCACGCCGCCCTTGCCGCCCCGGCTTTTCGCCATGCGGCGTGCCGCCTCACGCGCGCAGAGTACCGAGCCGAGCACATTGGTATCGAACACGCGGCGCAGACGCTCCAGGCTCATATCGACCAGATCGGCAGTGGGCGCCACCACACCGGCATTATTCACCAGACCATCAATGCGGCCGAAAGCCTTCTCGGTGGCCTCGAACATGGCAATGACATCAGGCTCTGATGCCACATCGCCCTTCACCGCGATGGCCTTGCCGCCGGCCGCTTTCGCCGCCGCCACGGTTTCATGCGCTGCCTTGGCGTTGCTGGCGTAATTGACGCCGATGGCCCAGCCACGCTTCGCCGCCAGCATCACCACGGCACGGCCGATGCCTCTGCTGCCGCCAGTGACGAGAATGGTCTTGCTCATGGTCGTTGTTCCTACCAGGCCAGTTCGGCGCCATCGTAATTGAAGAACTTGCCGCTATCGGCCAGCGTGGCGCGGGCAATGACACTGGTCAGCCCGGCGACGCTCTCCTGCACCGAGATATCGGCGCCCGACCCGCCCATGTCGGTGCGCACCCAGCCGGGATGCGCCACGATGGCGGTGATGCCCTGCGGCTTGAGGTCCAGCGCCAGCGCATGCATCGCCGCATTCACACCGGCCTTGGACGAGCGGTAGACATAGGAGCCGCCGCCGCTCAATCCGATCGAGCCCATGCGGCTGGAAATGGTGAGGATCTTGGCGCCATCGGCGAGCTTGAGGTTGGGCAGCAGGCTCAGCGCCACCTTCATCGGTGCGGCGATATTGGTGGCCAGCACACGGCGGTAGGTATCGAAATTGCCGATGCTGAGCGCGGCATCGCGGTCGCCATAGATGCCGGCATTGTTGATCAGCAGCTCGATGGCATGGCCCTTCAGCTTGGCCGCCACCGCATCCACCGCCGCGTCGTCGGTGACATCCAGGCGCTCGATGCTGACATTGCCGCCGGCACTGAGCGATGAGAGTGCTGTAGCGGTATCCGGCGCGCGCACGCCGGCAATGACCTGCCAGCCCAGGCCGGCATAATGCTTGGCGAATTCCAGGCCGATGCCGCGGCTGGCGCCGGTGATGAACACGGTGGGCATGGGGCGTTTCCGTTCCTTTAGCTCTCGCTGGGGCTGCCATGGGCCAGCTTCTTATACAATGGATAGAGCAGGCCGGGCAGCATGTACATCGGCAGCTGGCCCATGGCGAAGAACACCACCATGTCGAATTCCGCCTTGTCGGCCAGGGCCACCATCACCAGGCCCATGTTGCAATTGCCGGTAAGCAGCGCCAGCGTCGCCGAGGCAGGCGGCCTGAGGCGAAAGACCAGCCGGGCGACGCCGTAGCCCAGGGCCTGCAGCGACAGGTTGGCGATGAAGGCGGCCAGCGTGGTGAGCGCGACATAGCCCGGGCTCTGCAGCATCTTGTCGGTGACGCCAGCCATGATCGCCACCGCGAACAGCACCAGCACCAGCACCGATGTGCCATCCAGCAACCGTGCGTTTTCGATACGCCAGGCTGGCGAGGTGAAGCGGCGCAGCACCAGGGCGGCGATGAAGGCACTGCCAACCAGCAACGCGAGCCGGGCCATGAATTCCGGCAGCGATATTTCCACCTGGATGCCGAGCAGGATGAAGGCGAGCGGCGGCAGGGTGAGCGGCACCAATGCGGTCGAGAGTACGATGACGATGACGGCGAGTGCCGCATCAAGGCCAAGGATGAAGGAGATTGCGGCGGCGGAGACGATTGGCGGCGCCGCCGCCATCAGCACGATGGCGGCATTCAGCGGCGCCGGCAGGCCGAAGGGCTTCAGCGCGAACAGCATCAGCACCGGGCAGAGCAGCAGCAGGAAAACCAGGATCGCCAGGATCAGCAGCGGCTGGCGGCCATAGGCCGTGAAGGCCTGCCAGTCCAGCCGCATCAGCGCCAGGGTGAGCGGGATCAGCAGCAGCGGCACGAAAAGCGGCCGCATCAGATCGGCCAGCCAGGGCAAGGCAAGGCCAACCAGCACGCCGCCGAACATGAAGCGGGTGGCGTGGCGGCCAATGAAATCCAGCGCGGAACTCAGCATGGCTGTGTTTCACGTGAAACAAGAAGCGAACATATTCCCGGAAGAGGCATATAAGCCTTTGGTTTTTATTGTGAGGACGGCGAGACAGGCTGGCAGATCATTCGCCTACGGCCAATCCTGAGCATAACGCAGCGCCGATTCCGGGCAATCCCCGGCCTGGGAAGGACACAATAAAGGGCTTGACTTAAACATTTCCACACTTCAACATCTATTTAAATGAAAGATCATCTCCACATACCCCCCACCGGCACTGCCAAGGCCCACTCTACCGGGATCCATACCACCGGGGCCCAGGCTCCCGGGCTTCATGCTCCTGGCGCCGACACGCCGCCCGGCTTCGACGCCGCCATGGCGGCCGAGGTGGCGCAGCTTGCCGATATCTTCCACTTGCTCGGCGATCCCTCGCGGCTGCGGCTGCTGCTGGCCTGTCTGTCGCGCGCTTGGCCGGCCACCGAGCTTGCGACCTATTGCGGCCTGTCGCCCCAGGCTGCCAGCCATCACCTGCGGCTTTTAAAGGCCGCCCGACTGGTGCGCGCCGAGCGTGACGGCCGCTCCATCCGCTACACCGCCGCCGACGACCATGTGCGCCACATGCTGCGCGACATGATCGAGCACATGGCGGAAGAAAGAGAGACGCCATGAGCGCACAGCACACTCATGAACATGGGCATGGGCATGGGCACGGCCACGATCATGGCCATGACCATGCAGGGCATGACCATAATCACGATCACACCCACGGCGCCTTCTGCGACCACAACCACGGCGAAGGCGCACCACGCCGTGCACTGATCATCGCGCTGGCGCTGAATGCCGGCATGTTCGTGGTGGAAATCGGCGCCGGCCTCGCCGCCGGCTCGACCTCGCTGCTTGCCGACTCGCTCGACTTCCTTGGCGATGCGGCGAATTACGGCCTCAGCTTGGCCGTGCTGTCGCTCACCCTGACCTGGCGCGCCCGCGCCGCCCTGGTGAAGGCGGCCTCCATGGGCCTGTTCGGCCTCTGGATCCTCGGCACCGTGATATGGCACCTGCTGCAGGGCACCCGCCCGGAACCGGCCACCATGGGCATGATCGGCGTGCTGGCCCTGCTCGCCAACCTCGCCACTGCCTGGGTGCTCTATGCCCACCGCAACGGCGACAGCAACATGCAGGCCGTGTGGCTCTGCACCCGCAACGACGCACTGGGCAACCTGGCGGTGCTGGGGGCGGCCGGCGGCGTGTGGCTGACCGGCGGCGCCAACTGGCCCGACCTGCTGGTGGCGACCTTCATGGCCGGCCTGGCGTTGCATGCCTCCTGGCGGGTGCTGTGGCTGGCCCGGGCCGAACTCAGAACTGAAAACCTGTGAGCGGCGTCACGTAGCCCTAACCTGTCACCGCAAAGTAATTTGCCATGGCCGGGCGGCCATGCCAGGGTAAGGCCATGAGCAGCATCTCCTCCATCGGCTCCTCCGGGGGCTACACCCCGGCCTCCGCCACCACCGGCCTCAGCGCCGGCACCACGCCCAGCGCCGCCCAGGCCCAGGCAGTGGCAAATCTGGCGCAGATTTCCGCCGCTCTCAGCCAGTCGCTCGGCGCGCTGGCCAGCGGCGTCGGCGGTTCCGTCGATATCTCGGCGTAAATATCTTCCCGTAAAATCGCTGAATACCCCCTTTGCAACCCGGCTGGGCATGGCTATATAGGCGGCACGTCCGGGCCCCTCTGGTCGCTGCGCGGGAGCAGCGGTGATGTCGGACGCTAGGAATCCGACCTAGGGCCCTTATTCTCTCGCCGGGACTCTCCCCATGGATCTTTCGATCTTTCTGCAACCCGCGGCTCTGCTGAGCCTCGGCGGTCTCATCGCGCTTGAACTGGTGCTGGCGATCGACAACCTGATCTTCATCACCATCGTCACCAGCCGCCTGCCCGAGGCGCAGCAGCCCAGCGCCCGGCGCTGGGGTTTGACCCTGGCGGTCGTCACCCGCCTGATGCTGCTGTTCTCGGCGGCCTGGATCATCACCCTGACCGAGCCCTGGTTCGCCGTATTCGGCGAGGAAATCTCCGGCCGCGACCTGATCCTGATCGGCGGCGGCCTGTTCCTGATCTGGAAGGCGACGATGGAGATCCACGAGCGCGTGACGCCGTCGCATGCCGACGAACTGGACGAGCCCGGCACCAAGCCGGCGCCGAAGCGCACACCCGCCTATTGGCCGACCATCGGCCAGATCATGATCCTGGACGTGGTATTCTCGCTGGATAGCGTGATCACCGCCATCGGCCTGACGCGCCACCTGGAAATCATGGTGGTGGCGGTGCTGGTGTCGGTGGCGATCATGATTGCCGCCGCCGAGCCGCTGGCGCGCTTTGTGAAGCGCAACCCCAACGTGGTGATGCTGGCGCTGTCGTTCCTGGTGATGATCGGCATGGCGCTGGTGGCCGAGGGCGTCGACATCCCTGTACCGAAGGCGATCATCTATGCCGCCATGGGCTTCTCGGTGGCGGTCGAGGCGCTGAACATGCTGTCGCGCCGCGCCAAGCTGAGCCAGCCGTTCCGCGACATCCGCGAGGACGAGGACAAACCGCAGGACAAGCCGCAGGCGTAAGCCTGCGGCGACACCGCACTAAATGCGCATGGGCAGGATGACACAAGCCTGCCCGCGCAGATGCAGACGGCGCTGCAAGGTCAGCGCCGTTTCGTTATGCAGCAGGCGGGTGAGCAGGTTCTCCTGGCGGAACAGCAGTTTCGCGGCGAAGAACACGGTGTTGGGATAACGCGCCAGCACATCGCCTGAAAGCTTGTCGAGCAATTCCACCGGATCGGTGCCAAAATCCTGCACCACTTCGGCGGCCAGATCATGCCGTGCGCACCAGGTGATGAAGCGCTGCATGCGTTTCTGCGTCTCGGCGCGCAGCGCCTCGATCTTGGCTTCGCCACGGAACTGCTCGGCATCGATCTCGCCCACCGTGATGAACACGATGTTGCGGAACTGCTTCGGGAACAGGGCCAGCGCCGCCAGCAGGGTATGCATCGCCATGCCATCGGCAGAGCCAACGAAGAAAGCCGCCGTGCGCGCCTTCGGGTCGGGTGGCGGCGAGGCCACCGGCATGCTGTCACGCTGATCGATGAATAGCGTGTCGGCTTCGCGCAATTGCGCCTTGACGCCAAGATAATGCCGCCGCGTCCACAGGCCGGCGATGATCAGCAGGCCGGTGGCCAGCACCGTCACCCAGGCGCCGTGGAGGAATTTCTCGAACACCGTGACCAGCAGGATGCCGCCGGCAACCAGCAGGCCAAGGCCGGCTTGCAGCAGTTTCAGGCCCGAACCGCGCTCATGCCAGTGCAGCAGCCAGTAGCGGCAGAGCCCGAACAGGCAGAGCGAGAAGGTGAGGAACACGTTCACCGAATAGAGCACCACAAGCAGGTGCACCTTGCCATGGGTGACCCAGAGCGCGGCAAGGGCCGCCCCGCCCATCATCAGCACGCCATTCTGCGTCACCAGACGATTGGAGAGCTGGCTGAACTGGTGCGGCACCCAGCGGTCGACGGCCATGTTCGCCAGCACCGCCGGGCCACCGAGGAAACCGGTATTGGCGGCAACGAACAGCAGGGCGGCGGCAAAGATCAGGGTGAGCGTGAGGCCGATGGAGGCGATGCCGGAATTGGCGCCGAAGGCTTCTTCCAGGATGGCGTTGAAAGCAACGGCGTTGAGCGTCTGGCCGGCCTGCGGCTGCACATTCCACAGCAGGTAGAGCACGATCAGGCCCGCAGCCGTGAAGGCCAGCGACAAAGCCATGTAGAGCATGGTGTAGCGGCCGGTTTCGATGCGCGGCTCGCGCAGCATGTTGACGTTGTTCGAGACCGCCTCGATGCCGGTATAGGTGCCGCCGCCCATGGCGAAGGCGCGCAGCAGCAGGGCGGCAACGCCGATCCAGCCGATCTCGCGGGTGAGGTCGCCGGTCTCGGCCCAGGTATCGGGCAGCAAAGCCGGCAGCGCGCTGGCATGGGCGATGATGCCATAGACGATCAGCGCCACATGGGTGACCAGGAAGCCGAGGAATAGCGGCACCAGCAGCGCGATCGGTTCCTTCATGCCGCGCAGGTTCAGCACCATCAGCAGCATGACGATGAGATACTCGGATGGCAGCTTGTAGGCCTGCCAGTGCAGCGGCAGCAAGCTGAACAGCGCATCCATGCCGCTAGCCGCCGAAATGGCGATGGTGAGGATATAATCGACAATCAGGGCGCAGCCGGAAACCAGGCCGGCATAGGGGCCGATCAGTTCGGTGGCGACCTTGTAGCCGCCACCGCCGGCCGGGAACAGCGCGATCACCTGATTATAGGCAAAGGCGATGATAAACACCGTGAACGCCGTGGCCACCGCGAGATAGAGCGCCAGATGGGTATGCGTACCGAGCGCCAGGAAGGCTTCCTCGGGGCCGTAATTCGCCGAGGAGAGGCCGTCGGCGCCGAGGCCGACCCAGGCGAGGAAGGCGATGAGCGCCATATGGCTGCGCATGCCGGGCGCCATCGGATCAAGCGGTGCGCCCAGGAAGAAGCGTTTCAGCCCGGCAAGGCTAAAGTTTGGCATGGGGAGGAAACTTGTGTCCGATCTTGGATAGGCGGAATCTCCACCCGTTTCCCGCGACGGTCAAGCTGGGGACGTATAAAGAAGCGATTACGCGCTTACGCTATCGGCCGGTCAGGGTGCCGGGGCGGCGATATGGCGTTTCTGCGCGGCGATGCGGAACGGCGCGTTGGCGGCGCCATAGCCGCCATAGCCGCCGCGCTGGATGATCTCGAAAAAGAAGCCGCCGCCGACATTGGGGCCGTAGAGCTGGAAATAGTCACCGGCCTCGTCGCGATCATAGAGGATGTTGCCTTCGCGCAGGCGGTCGAGCAGGTCTTCGTCGAGGCCGAAACGGGCTTCGAGGTCGTCATAATAGTTCGGCGAGAGCTTCAGCGCCTCGAAGCCGTTGCGCTTGAGCGCGGCAGCGGTGGCAAAGATGTCATCCGTAGCGAAAGCGACATGCTGTACGGCGGAGCCGAAGCGTTCGGCGAGGAAATGGCCGGCGAGCGTGCGGTCATTCTCGGCGCCGTTCAAGGTCAGGCGCAGTGTGCCGGCGGCATTCTCGATCACCTGGCTGCGCACCAGGCCGGCGGGATCGACGATATCCACCGGCTGCGTCTTATGGGTGGCAAAGAGTGTCGTGTAGAACAGGATCCAGGTCAGCATTTCCTCATGCGGCATGGTCTGCGCCACATGGTCGATGCGGGTCAGCCCGGCATCCACCGGCGCCGCCGCATCGGCCTCGGGCACGAATTCGATATCCCATACGCGGGCGAGATCGCTCTTGCGGTCGAGGAAATGCAGCAGCCCGCCGCCGACACCACGGATCGCCGGGATGCTGAGTTCGCCGGGCGCCACCGCCTGCTCGAACATCGCCGCGCCGAGTTGCCGCGCGCGGCTGAGCGTGGCGGCTGCATCCTCGACGCCGAGGCCGATATCGCAGACCGCCGTGCCATGCAGCAGATAGGCGGCATGGGCGAAGCCTTCCGGTTCGGTGTTGATCACCAGGTTGATGCCGCCCTGGCGCCACCAGGCCACATCCTTCGACCGGTGCCGTCCGGCGCGGCGAAAACCAAGGCTGTGGAACAGACGGGCCAGACCTTGGGCTTCCGTCTCGGAAGCGGCGAATTCGATGAACTCGACGCCTTCCACAGCAATGCGATCCGGCATCTCCGGCACCTGATAAGCGATGCCCGGCTCATGCCGGCGCACCTGATCCATCAGCGCCACCAGCGAGCGGCGGCCATCCTGGGCGATCTGGCGTGGTGGCGTGCCGCGGAACTGGTCGTTGAAGATTTCCAGCGACAGCACGCCGTCATAGCCGGTGGCGGCAACGGCGCGCATGAAATCCAGCACCGGCAGGTCGCCCTGGCCCGGCATGTTGCGGTAATGCCGGCTCCAGTAGAGCAGGTCCATGTCGATGCGCGGCGCATCGGCAAGCTGCACGATGAAAATCTTGTCCTTGGGGATGGCGCGGATCGAATTCGGATCGAGGCGGCGCGACAGCGTGTGGAAGGAATCCAGGATCAGGCCGATATTGGCATGATCGGCGCGGCGCACGATCTCCCAGGCATCGCGATGGTCGTTGATATGGCGGCCCCAGGCCAGCGCTTCATAGCCGACGCGCAGGCCGCGCTTCGCCGCGCGCTGGCCGAGTTCACGGAAATCCGCCGCCGCGCGGTCGATGCCGCCGAGCGACAGCGGCGAAATATTCGAGCAGACCAGCATCAGGTCGGTGCCCATTTCCTGCATCAGGTCGAATTTGCGCTCGGCACGGTCAAAGGCTTTGCCGCGCTGCGGCTCCGGCAGACCCTCGAAATCGCGGAATGGCTGGAACAGGGTGATCTCCAGGCCGGCATCGCGCACCATGCGGCCGACCTCGCGCGCCGAACCATCCTGGGCCAGGAAATCATTCTCGAAAATCTCCACGCCCTGAAAGCCGGCCGCCGCAATGGCCTGCAGCTTCTCGGTCAGCGTGCCGCTGATCGACACCGTGGCGATTGAGGTTTTCATCGTCTGGCCTCCCGCTGCCGGACCGGTTATGGCTCCGGCCACTCATGAACGAACTGGTTCGTACATAGGATGGCGACGAAGCCCACCGGGGTCAAGATGGGAATTTCGGGGATCAGGCCGCACTGATGGCATCGTCATGTCCGCGCAGGCGGGTATGACAGCACACCCCAACCCACCAGTCTCGTCATCCTCGGGCTTGACCCGAGGATCTGAAGCAGAACCGGCATAAAGCGAAACGCCCCCTGATTTCGCGGGGATGACAACCTCTTTTAGTCGTCATGCCCCGGCTTGACCGGGGCATCTTGTGCCAGGTGGCCTGAGATCGCCGGGTCAAGCCCGGCGATGACGCCGGTTTTTTTAAATCGTCATGCCCTGCGGAGGCGGGACATGACGGTTGATGCTACGGGATGACGAGAGGCAGAAACTCTATGAATCCCGCGCGGTTTTCAGCACGTTGCGCAGCACCATCTCGACGGTATGTTCGCGCAAGGCGGCCTGGGCCTTGCGGGTGCTGAGATCGGTGCGGAAGATTTTCGAGAAGGTGGCGCGGTTCGAGACATTGAAAAAACACAGCGCGCTGATCTGCCAATGCAGGTCGATGGCGGTGAGGCCCTTGCGGAACAGGCCATCCTTGACGCCGCGCTTGTAGACCCGCTCGACCTCGCCGATGGCAGAAACATTGAGTTCCTGGATCGCTTCCGACCGCGCCAGGTATTCGGCGTGGTGGATATTCTCGATCATCACCAGGCGGATGAAATCCTCGTTGGCGCCATGGTGGTCAAAGGTGAATTCCACCAGCTTGCGCAAAGCCTCGATGGGCGGCAGATGCTCAAGATCGAGTGTCGCCTCGGTCTGGCGCACCTTGCGGTAGGATTCCTCCAGCGCCGCTATATAGAGACCTTCCTTGTCCTTGAAATAATAGTAGATCATGCGCTTGGAGGAGCCGGTCTTGGCCGCGATCTCATCGACGCGCGCGCCGGCCAGGCCCATGCGGGCGAATTCCTCGGTGGCGACTTCCAGGATGTTCAGCCGCGTCGCTTCTGGATTCGGCGTGCGCGGCAGATTCGGGCTGCGCTGCGGGGCACCCTCTGCCTTGGCCGCCCCAGCCACCGCCTTGCCCGAAATCCTGCCTGTTTCCCCAGCCTTCTTGGCCGTCATGCCCCTGCCCTTTGCAGCCCGGCAACTTACCCGTTGCGCGGACGAACTAGTTCGTACATAGTCCCGGCATGCCGGAATTCTGGTATCAGATACCGTGATTCCCAGCAGAGCAACAGGCCTGTGCCGATCCTGATCCGTCAGGGCCGCAGCATGGCTTGCAGGGAGGGATTGAGGCGTGAATGCGCTCGACGCCAAATTGCGGCCCGCCAGAGACGGGACGCAGCAAGCCGTGCTGGCAGGCCTGATCGGCCATGGCATCGGCGCCTCGCGCACGCCCTACATGCATGAAGCCGAGGGCGCCCGCCTCGGCATGACCTACAGCTACCACCGCATCGACCTGGCCGAATTGCCCGCCGGGACGCAACTCTCCGACCTGCTGGACAAGGCCGAGGCCGAAGGCTATCGCGGCCTCAACATCACCCATCCCGTGAAGCAGGCGGTGATCCCGCTGCTGCATGCGCTTTCGCCAGAAGCCGCCGCCATCGGCGCGGTGAACACCGTGGTGTTCGAAGCCGGCCGGCGCCTGGGCTACAACACCGATTGCTGGGGCTTCGCGGAAAGCTTCCGCCGCGGCCTGGCGGATGCGCGGCACGAGCATGTGCTGCTGCTGGGTGCCGGCGGTGGCGGCCTGGCGGTGGCGCGCGCCCTGCTCGATCTCGGCGTTGGCCAGGTGGCGGTGTTCGATACCAATCCGGCCCGCGCGGCGGCGCTGGCCGAACGCTTCGGCACCGAACAGGTGATCCCGGTGAGCGATGCCGAGATGGCTTTGCACCGCGCCGATGGCGTGGTGAATGCCACCCCCATCGGCATGGCCAGCTATCCCGGCAGCCCGATCCCGCTGGGCTGGCTGAAGCCGCGCCACTGGGTCGCCGACATCATCTATTTTCCCGCCGAGACCGCTTTGCTGCAGGCCGCGCGCAAGCTCGGCTGCACCGTGCTGCCCGGCGCCGGCATGGCGATCTTCCAGGCGGTGAAGGCATTCGAATTGTTCAGCGGCATCGCACCCGATGCGGAAGCGATGACGCGGCATTTCCTGGCGGCCGGAAAGGCGTTGGGCACCGATTAGCTTACCCGTTCAGTCAACTTGTGCTTACCCCCTCACTGTTTACTGATGAACCATAAAAAACGGAGGAAACAAATGAGCATGCACACCACCCGCCGGCGCTTCCTGGCTGGCACAGCCCAAGCAACCATGCTGGCAGCCGGCCTTGCCGGCCTGCCCGCCATCGTCTCGCGCGACGCGCAGGCCCAGGCCAAGCCGAAGCTGCGCTTCTCGGCGGTATTCTCGGAGCAGGATATCCGCGCCGAAATGATGAAGAAATTCGCCGAGGGCGTCGCCGGCGACTTCGTGTTCGAAGGCTACTACGGCGGCAATCTGTTCAAGCAGGGCACCGAGCTGGTGGCTTTGCAGCGCGGCAACCTGGAAATGGGCAATATCGCGCCGCAGGATATTTCCAAGCAGATCCCGGCCTGGTCGATCCTCACCGCTGCCTACCTGTTCCGCGATGCCGACCACCTGGCCAAGTTCTTCGCCAGCCCGGCCGGCGCCGAGATGAAGGCGATGACCGAGGACAAGCTCGGCGTGCGCATCCTGGGGCCGACCTATTTCGGCGCGCGCCAGGTGGGCCTGAAGCCGAACAAGAAGATCAACACCCCGGCCGACCTCGCCGGCATCAAGCTGCGCATGCCGCCGGGCGAAGCCTGGCAGTTCCTGGGCGAATCGCTCGGCGCCAATCCCACCGCCATGGCCTATGCCGAGGTCTATACCGGCCTGCAGACCGGCGCCATCGATGCACAGGATAATCCACTGCCGAATGTCGAGAACATGAAGTTCTACGAAGTGATGTCGCAGATCGTCATGACCTCGCATCTGGTCGGCTTCGACCTGCTCACCGTGTCGTCCAAGGTGTGGAGCGGCATGAACGCGGCGCAGCAGAAGAATTTCCAGGCCGCCGCCGATGCCGCCATCGACTTCTCGACCAAGAAGCACCAGGGCCGCGAGAAGGAACTGGTGGACTTCTTCAAGAGCAAGGGCGTGCAGGTCTATGAGCCGGACCAGGCCGCCTTCCGCAAGCATGCGCAGCAGAAGTACCTGGCCTCCGACCTGGCCAAGGACTGGCCGAAGGGTATGGTGGACCGCATCAACGCGCTGTAATGCTGCGTGACCCGGGCCTTCGGGGGAGGGCCCGGGTCTTCTGGCTTTGGTAGGGTGGGCAGGATATGCATGACAACCTGAAACGCTGGGGCGGCTTTCTGCACCGCCGCGCCGAGAATCTGCTGGCAGCGATGCTTGGCGTCATGTTCGTGCTGTTCCTGCTGCAGATCGTGTTCCGCTACCTGCTGAGCATGAAGACCGGCTGGACCAACGAGGCCAGTACCATCTTGTGGCTGTGGCTGGTGCTGTGGGGCGCCGCCTTCGTGTTGCGCGAGGAAGAGGAAATCCGTTTCGACCTGTTCACCGGCGCCGCCGGCCCGAAAGCCCGCCGCGTCATGCTGCTGGTCTCCGGCCTCGGCCTGCTGCTGCTCTATGGCGCCTCGTTGCCGGCCAGCGCCGATTACGTGATGTTCATGAAGGTGGAAAAGACCGCCTACCTGAAGATCCGCTTCGACTGGCTGTTCTCGATCTATGTGGTGTTCATCGTCGCCGTGCTGATCCGCTATCTCTGGCTCTGCGGCCAGGCGGTGTGGGGACGCGCGCCGGAAGCCATCGACCCGACCAAGACGGTATCCGGCGTATGAACCTGACTAGTCCCTTCTCGCTCTGCATCGTCACCATGACGCTGCTGGCCTTCCTCGGCCTGCCGATCGGGCACGCCATGATCGCGGCCTCGATCCTCTATCTCTGGCTTGCCGGCCTGGATATGGGCACCGCCGCCGAGCAGTTGCTCAACGGCATGTATTCCAACTACATCATCCTGGCGGTGCCGCTGTTCATCCTGGCCGCCGAACTGATGAATATCGGCTCGATGACCGAGCGCCTGCTGCGCTTCTGCGATGCCATTGTCGGCCGCTTCCGTGGCGGCCTGGCGCAGGTCAACGTGCTGCAGAGCATCATCTTCGCCGGTATGTCCGGCTCGGCCATCGCCGACGCCGCCGGCACCGGCAAGATGATGCAGCAGATGATGACGGCGAATGGCAAATACCGCGCCTCCTATGCCGCCGCGCTCACCGCCGTCACCGCCGTGATCGGGCCGATCATTCCGCCTTCGATCCCGATGATCCTCTATGCCCTGGTCTCCGATAGTTCCATCGGCTTCCTGTTCCTCGGCGGCGTGATCCCGGGCCTGCTGATGGCCGGCGCACAGATGGTGATTGTCGGCATCCAGGCGCGGCGCGGCAATTTCCCGGTGGAACCGCCGACGCCCTTGCGCGAGTTGCCGCGCATCACCTGGCAGGCATTGCCAACCATCATGATGCCGGTGGTGCTGCTCGGCGGCATCTACAGCGGCATCACCACGCCGACCGAAGCGGCGGCGGTGGCGGCGGCCTATGCCCTGGTGATCTCGGTGGTGCTCTACCGCAGCGTCTCATGGCGCGATTTCTATGGCTCGGTGCTGGCCAGCGCGCGCACTTCGGCCTCCATCGGCATGCTGATCGCCGGCGCCCTGGTGTTCAACTATGTGGTGACGGTGGAGAATATCCCCGACAGCATCAAGGTATTGCTCAATGCCTGGGACTTGAGTCCGACCACCTACCTGATCCTGGTCAACATCCTGCTGCTGGTGCTGGGCTGCCTGCTGGAAGGCACCACGATCCTGCTGGTGGTGGTGCCGGTGCTGATCCCCACCGCCAAGGCGCTGGGCATCGACCTGGTGCATTTCGGCGTGGTGGTGGTGGTGAACATCATGATCGGCCTGATCACGCCGCCCTATGGCCTGCTGCTGTTCGTGATGACCCGCATCGCCGAAGTGCCGGTGCGCGACATCGTGCGCGACACCCTGCCCTTCCTGTTCGCCATGGTGGCAGCCCTGGCGCTGATCACCTTCGTGCCCGAAACCGTGCTGTGGCTGCCGCGCCTGCTCGGCTACCAGGGGTGAGGTTTACTGCTCGCGGCGGCTGACCGCGAACCAGAAGGCACCGGCGACCAGCAGGCTGAGGCCGAAGATCACCCATAGCACCGGGCCGTATCCGCCCGAGACTTCCCAGAGCAGGGCGGCCGCCGTCGGCCCGACGGCGGCGGCGATACTGCCGGGCAAAGCGATGGCGCCGTTGATCGCGCCATAGCCCTGGCGCCACAGCAGATCCGGCACCGCGGTGCCGCGCACGATGGTCATGCAGCCATTGGCCAGACCATAGAGCAGGATGAAGGCGAACAGCATTATCGCGCCGCCATCGGTCGGCAGCAGCATCAGCACCGACAGCGGGAAGATCAGCACCACGATGCGCCCTATCGTCGCCACGTTCATCGGCGGCAAGGCCAGCAGGACGATGCGGCCCAGCACCTGACAGGGACCGATCACGGCGAAAATCGCCACGGCCAGCGCCTGTGGCACGCCGCGCTCGGCGACCAGCGGGAAATAGTGGAAGGTCAGCGACGCCGCCACCGTGGTAAAGGCCGTGAAGCTGACCAGCAGAGCCCAGAAAGCCGGATGACGCAGCGCGCGCTGCATCGGGCCACGGCTTTGCGGCAGGTCGGGCGTGGTCTGCACTGGCGCGGTATGCTCTGGCGCGGGCGGGGCAATGCGGTCGCGCAGCCACAGGGCATGCACCGGCAGACAGATCAGTAGGTTGCAGGCCGCCAGCGCCAGCAGGGCATCGCGCCAGCCGAGCCAGTGGATGAAAAACGCCGTCAGCGGCACGAAAGCCGTGGAGGCGAGACCGCCCAGCAGGGTGATGATGGTGATGCGGCGGCGGAAATTATCCGGGAATAGTCGCGTCACCACAGCGAAGACCGGGTCATAGAGCGTCATCGCCTTGGTGGCGCCCAGCCCGATCCACAGCGCATAGAAAACCCAGACCTGCTCTACCTGCGACCAGATGACAAACATCAGCGACGCGACGAGCGAGCCGGCACTCATCAGCAGGCGACCGCCATGGCGGTCGATCAGCCTGCCCACCGGATAGGCGCAGAAGCCGCCGACCAGCGAGCCGAGCGACATCGCGCCATTGAGAGTGGCACGGTTCCAGCCAAGCGCCTCCTCCATCGGCACCACGAACAGCGCGAAGCCATAGTAGATGGTGCCCCAGGAGACCAGCTGGGCGAAGGACAGCGCCATGACCAGCGGCCAGCCGTTATGGCGGAAATTTGTTGGTTCTGGGCCGGCGGACATGGTTCCCGGCAATAATCTTACTGTCTGGCAGCGTCAAGCAGCCCTTGGCGGAGGATGCGTAAAAGCGTACATTATACGGGCAGATGCCAACCGGAGGCCGACCATGCTGCGCCGCCATTTCCTTTCCAGCTTCGCCCTCGCCGCTACCGCCAGCGGCTTCGTCGCCATGCCGGCGCAGGCGATGTCGCTGGAACCGGCGCCCTCTCATCTGCGCCTTGGCGTACCGTCCATCGATGGCGCAGTGGACTGGAGCCTGCTGGCCGAAGCCGGCGAAACCCGCTTCCGCGACGGCGCCATGAGCCGTTTCCCCGCAGCGCTCCGCGCGCTGCACAATACCGAGGCGACGCTGACCGGCTACATGATGCCGTTCAGCAATTCCCCGGCCCATAGCGAATTCCTGCTCGGCGGCATGCAGTTCCACTGCTCCACCTGCATGATGGGCGATCTTACGCGCATTGTCGCGGTCCGTGCTGCCCAGCCGGTGGCGCTGAACAATGCGCCGCTGATGGTCCGTGGCAAGCTGAGCCTGATCGAACAGGACCAGTCGCCATTGTATTTCCGCCTCGACGGCGCCCGCGCCGCCTAAATTCTTCCAGGTTTATTCATGTCTACCGATACCGCGGCGCGCCTGCGCGCCACGCGAACCGGCGCCACGCTTATAGGTGCCTGCGCTATCCTGCTCTGGTCTTCGCTGGCGCTGCTCACCACCTTCACAGGCGCGGTGCCGCCGCTGCAACTGACCGGCATGACCTTCAGCATCGCCGCCCTGCTGGCATTCGGCACCTGGATCGCCCGGCGCGAAAACCCGCTCGGCTATCTGCGCCTGACGCCTGCCATCTGGGCACTCGGTATTTTCGGCCTGTTCGGCTATCACGCACTCTACTTCGTGGCCCTGAAATTCGCGCCGCCGCTGGAAGCCAGCCTGATCAACTATCTCTGGCCGCTGCTGATCGTGGCCTTTTCCGCCTTGTTGCCGGGCGAGCGCCTGCGCTGGTTTCATGCCATCGGCGTGCTGCTCGGCCTCTGTGGCACTGTGGTGCTGTTTCTCGGCAAGGAGATTGCCTTCGATCCGGCGCATCTGCCGGGCTTCCTCGCCGCCTTCGCCTGCGCCTTCACCTGGTCGATCTATTCCGTGCTCTGCCGCCGTGTACCCGATGTGCCGACCGGTTCGATCGGCGGCTTCTGCGCGGTCGCCGCCCTGCTCGCCTGGGGCGGGCATGGCTTATGGGAAACCACGTTCTGGCCAGCCGATGTTACTGAATGGCTGGCGGTGCTGGCGCTCGGCCTCGGCCCTGCCGGCGGCGCCTTCTTCCTCTGGGATATCGGCATGAAGCGCGGCGATATCCGCGCGCTCGGCGCCATGGCCTATGCCACGCCGCTGCTCTCGACCTTGCTGCTGATCCTGTTCGGCAAGGGCGCCTTCACCTGGCAGGTCGCCACCGCCTGCCTGCTGATTGCTGGCGGCGCCGTGCTCGGCGCCGGGGATTTAAGGAAGAAAGCGGCCTAAGGCTCCCAGCCGGGCGGTGCCAGTTCAAAACCCTTGAAGTCGAAGCCCGGCGCCACGGTGCAGCCGACCAGGGTATAGTCGCCGCTGGTTTCCGCCGCCTGCCAATGGCCTGCCGGCACCACCGCCTGCGGCCGCTGGCCGGCCAGCACATCGCCGCCAAGCAATTGCCACTTCGCTTTCTCGCCTGGCGCGGCGATGCCGAGTTTCAGCGGCGCACCGCCATAGACATGCCAGATTTCGGCGGCATCAACGCGATGCCAATGCGAGCGCTCGCCGCGTTTCAAGAGAAAATAGATCGCCGTGCCATGGCTGCGGCCATCCTTACTGGCGGCATCGCGGAAGGTTTCGGCGAAATGCCCGCCTTCGGGATGCGGCTGCAAACCCAGGGCGGCAATGATGTCGTCGGCTTCGCTCACGATACCCCCTATTACCCGGGCTGCTACTCAGGCTTGCCGATGCGGGGCGGCAGGATTTCCTCGGCCTCGGCATCAATGGCATCGCCCTGCTGTACCGTCACCTGCACACCGGGCAGAGCCTGCGGCGGCTGCTTACTCGGGCGGATGCCAAGCTGCGCCAGCCTGCGCACACGCGGCAGCAGGCGCGAATTCACCGAGCGCGTGAAGGCTTCAAGCTGTTCGGCAGCGGTGGCGAAACCCTTGGCGGATTTCTCGGCAGCACCAAGCGCCGTCACCAAGCCATCGATCAAGAGCCGCACGGCCTCGACGATCTGCTCCTGGTTCTCTGATTGCCTTCCGGCGAAAATGTTCACCCGCGCCATGCTGATGATCGCCGCCAGCGCCGAAGGCCCGGCGATGACAATATCTTTCTCTGCCGCCAGCCGCTCCAGCGTCGGATCGGCCTGGCGCAGCTTTTCCACCGCCGCATCATTGGGCAGCGCCATGGCGATGATGTAGCGGCTTAAACTGCCACCACGCCCCAGCGTCTTGTACTGATCCAGCACACCCTTGCCGTATTCCTTGCTGCTGAGGCTGCGCAGATGCTGGTTCATGCGCTGTGCGAACCGCGCGAGGGCATCCTCGGCTGCCGCTTGCGTCTCGGCTTCGGCAAGATCGAGCAGGGTTTTCGACGCCTTGGAATCGATCACCAGGGCCGCATCACCCGGCAGAAACACCACGGCATCGGGCCGTTGCGTGCCACGCTCGCCATCGCCTGCAACGTGGTACTGCACGATGAAATCCACCCCGGGTTCGAGGCCAAAGGATTTCAGCAGGTTTTCCAGGCCGATTTCCGCCATGCGGCCGGCGCCGCCAGGATGCGAGATCGCGCGGTGGATGGTCGCCACCGTGATCTGGGTCTGGTTCAGTTGCGCCACGCTGGCGACCTGGCCGGCACTGACCTGTTCCAACCGCTGGGTCAGGGCTTCCGTGGTCTGCTTGATCGCCGCTTCCTGCTGCTGCTTGGCGGCTTCCGCCTCGCGCTTATGCTGTTCCAGCAACTGACCGGAAAGCTGCTTGCCACTTTCGAGCGTCGCAGCCTTGGCGGCCTCGGTCATCTGCTGTTTAAGCTGCTCGAAATCCACCAGCTTTTGCCGGGCCAGGGCCGCCTCGCGCTCGGCTTCGACGCGGCGGCCGAGTTCCAGTTCCTTGGCGGCGATGGCGGCATCGCGGGCAGCCATTGCCTTCTCCACCTCGATGCCGTGCAGCCGGGCCTGTTCCAGCGCAGCGGCACGGTCGGCCAATGCCTGTTCCAGCCGGGCCTGGAGCGGGCCGGCCAGATCCGGCCCCTGGCCGCGGTTGACGCGCAGGTAGAGCAGCACGATGCCGCCCAGGATGAGCACCAGCAGTGGAATCGCGAGAATCAAGGCATTATCCATGCCCTAATCCATAGCAGCGGGCTTGACGGACCGCCAGCCCGGCCCTTATTTCCCTGCCATGGCCCTGTTACCCATCCTCGTGGCACCCGACCCGGTGCTGACCCAGATTTCCACAGCCGTCGAAACCGTGGACGACGACATTCGCCGTACCCTCGACGACATGCTGGAGACCATGTATGCCGCGCCCGGCATCGGCCTGGCGGCGATCCAGGTCGGCATCCCGAAGCGCATGCTGGTGATCGACGTGTCGCGCGAGGATGAAGAAAAGCAGCCGCTTTACATCATCAATCCGGAAGTGACCTGGGTGTCGGATGACGACCAGTCCTACGAAGAGGGCTGCCTGTCGCTGCCGGAGCATTATGCCGAGGTGGTGCGCCCGGCCGAGGTGAAGATCGACTACCTGGATTACAACGGCGAAAAGCGCGAACTGCATGCCACCGGCCTGCTCGCCATCTGCCTGCAGCATGAGATGGATCATCTCGAAGGCATCCTGTTCGTCGACCACATTTCGGCGCTGAAGCGCAACATGATCCTGCGCAAGCTGGTGAAGATGAAGCGGCTCAAGGCCGACGCCTGAGATGGCAGCGACCGCGCAGAGGCTGCGCCTGGTTTTCATGGGCACCCCGGATTTCGCCGTGCCGGTGCTGCGCGCCTTCCTTGATGCCGGCGACGAGATCGCCGCCGTTTATACCCAGCCGCCGCGCCCGGCAGGCCGTGGCTACAAGCTGACGCCCTCGCCGGTGCAGGCCTTCGCTGAAAGCCGGGGCCTGAGCGTGCGCCACCCCACCAGCCTCAAGACACCCGAAGCACAGGCCGAATTCGCCGGCCTGAACACCGACGCGGCGGTGGTAGTGGCCTATGGCCTGCTGCTGCCCAAGCCGATCCTGGAAGCACCACGGCTCGGCTGCTTCAACCTGCATGCCTCGCTGCTGCCGCGCTGGCGCGGCGCCGCGCCGATCCAGCGCGCGCTGATGGCCGGCGATGCCGAGACCGGTGTCTGCGCCATGAAGATGGATATCGGCCTCGATACCGGCCCGGTACTGGATCGCGCGGTGGTACCGATCGGCCCGCGCATGACGGTCACCGAGCTGCATGACGCGCTCGCCGATGTTGGCGCACCGCTGATGCTGCGCGCGCTGCATGCCCATGCGCGCGGCGAATTGCAGCCGGAACCGCAGAGTGCCGAGGGCGTCACCTATGCCGCCAAGCTGAAAAGCGACGAAGGCCGGCTTGACTGGACGAAAAACGCCGCCGAACTCGACCGCATGATCCGGGCCCTCAATCCAGGGCCTGGTACTTTTACCGAGCTGGAAGGCGAACGGCTGAAGGTGCTGGCCGCCGAGCCGGTGGCGGCCAGGGGAGTGCCGGGCACCATGCTGGATGACAAGGGCCTTGTCGCCTGCGCAGACGGTGCGCTGCGCCTGCTGCGACTGCAGCGCCCAGGCAAGCCGGCGATGGATATTGCGGCTTTCCTGAATGGCCGCCCGCTGCCCGCCGGCACCCGGCTCGGCTGATGCCGCGCTACAAGCTCACGCTGGAATACCAGGGCGGGCCCTATGTCGGCTGGCAACGCCAGGAATCGGGCCGCTCGGTGCAGCAGGCGGTGGAAGAAGCCTTCGCCGCGATGCTGGGCAACAGTGAAATGCCGCAGGTTTTCGCCGCCGGCCGCACCGATGCCGGGGTGCATGCGCGCGGCCAGGTGGCGCATGTCGACCTGCCGAAGGATTTTGCACCTGAACGGCTGCTGACGGGGATGAATTTCCATCTGCGGCTTGAGCCGGTGAGTGTGCTGCGCATCGATTATGCCGCGCCTGACTTCAATGCTCGCCTGGATGCCAAGCAGCGGCAATACCTCTACCGCATCCTGACGCGGCATCCGCCGCCGACCATCGAGGCCGGGCTGGTTTGGCATGTGCCGGTTCAGCTTGATGCCGAGGCGATGCACCAGGCAGCGCAGCGCCTGGTCGGGCATCACGATTTCACCAGCTTCCGCGCCAGCGAATGCCAGGCGAAATCACCGGTAAAGACCCTGGAAGAACTGCGCGTCGAACGCTCAGGCCCGGAAATCCATATCCATGGCCGCGCCCGCAGCTTCCTGCATCACCAGATGCGCAACATGGCCGGCACGCTGAAACTGGTCGGCGAAGGCAAGTGGAATGCCGATGACGTGAGCGCGGCTTTGGCTGCACGCGACCGCCGCGCCGCCGGGCCGACCGCGCCGCCCGATGGCCTCTACTTCATGGCTGTGGAGTATTAGGGCTTAGCGCCAGCCGACCGCTTCTGCCCAGAATACGAAATCGGCCTGCCGCCGGGCCCAGTTGCCGGGCGACAATTCGCCGCGATCCGCGCGTTCCTTGCGCTCGATCACGATCGCATCGGCCAGCGACACCAGGTCGATTGCCTTGCGCCGCTCATCCACCGTCTCCGGGCTTTCAATCGGCAGCGGGTTGATCTGGCCGGCTTCATCCCAGTCGAATTGCGTGCCGTAAAGTTGCGGCTTGCCTTCCATGACGCGGATGCGGTCGGTGAGGAAGGCGACATGCCAGCGCGGCACGGCGCCGCGGGCGGCGGCTTCCTCGATCAGTTCGAGGCAGGCACGCATGAAATTCGGCAGGCCGATGGCGTGCTGCACCACCAGGAATGCCACCGTGGCGCCATCCTCGCCAACCCGGTACTTGTCGGGCCAGCCACCCTGGTCGACGATCTCGGCCAGTTCGCGCGCATTGGCATTGTAGACATCGCGCAGCTTATCGTTATAGCCCTCGAACAGCCCGCCCCCGATGGCGGCGAGTTGGCGCGCCTTGGTATCGCGTTCGAGCATCTCGAACAGGCGGCGGCGAAGTTGATCGTCCATGACAGGTCCACTTGGCTTGATAATGGCCGGAAAGGCTTACTGCCAGACACCGGCGCACCGATTCAGCGGGCGATTCGCCACGCCTTAACCCTGCCCCGGCAACGCGCCAACCGCAAGCATGCCGATACGGGCAGCAGCGACCGGTTTGTGCAACCGTCACATTTAGGCAGATTGATCTTTCAAGCGAAGTAGCGCCGCAGCATGCCGAGATAGACATCCGTCAGCGCACGGATGTCGGCCACCCCGGCGCGCTCATCCACCTTGTGCATGGTCTGGCCGACCAGGCCGAATTCAACCACCGGGCAGTAGGCTTGAATAAACCGCGCATCAGAGGTGCCGCCGGTGGTGCTGAGTTCCGGCTGCCGACCGGTGCCTTCCGCGACCGCTTCCGCCATTGCCTGCACGAAGGGGCCGGGCTGGGTGAGGAAGGGCCGCGCGCCGTCTTCAAAAGCCACCTCGACCCTGCCTTCGCCACCCAAGCCGCAGCAGGTCTCGATCCAGGTCTTGAGGCCAGCTGAGGTCTGCTCGGTGTTGTAGCGGATATTCAGCACGGCGCGGGCCTGGGCCGGGATCACGTTGGTGGCGGCATTGCCGACATCAACGGTGACGATTTCCAGGTTGCTCGGCTCGAAATGCGCGTTGCCGGTATCGAGCCGGCGGGTCTTGAGGGCCTGCAGGATATCCAGCAGGCGCGGCACCGGGTTATCGGCCAGATGGGGGTAGCCGACATGGCCCTGGATGCCGTTTACGGCGATGCGGGCAGTGAGTGAGCCACGCCGGCCGATTTTCATCATTTCACCGAGGCGCAACGGGTTGGTCGGCTCGCCAACCACGCAGGCTGACAGTTCTTCACCGCGATCCTTTAACCATTTCAGCACCTTATCGGTGCCGTTGATGGCCGGGCCTTCCTCATCGCCGGTGATCAGGAAGCTGATCGAGCCATCGAAACCGGCGCCACGCTCGGCCAGGAAGCGTTCAGCAGCGGCAGCAAAGGCGGCAATCGCGCTTTTCATGTCGGTGGCGCCACGGCCATAGAGCTGGCCATCAATGATCTCGGCGCCGAAGGGATCGACGGTCCAACCCTGGCGGTCGCCCACCGGCACCACGTCGGTATGGCCGGCGAAACAGAAATTGCGCCCCCCCTTACCATGGCGGGCATAGAGGTTTTCCACATCCGGCGTGCCGGGATGGGTGAATTTCAGCCGGTGGCAGGCGAAGCCCAAGGGGGTCAGGGTGGCTTCCAGCACGCCCAGCGCGCCCAGGTCGGCGGGGGTGACGCTGGGGCAGCGGATCAGGTCTTGGGCGAGCGCAACGGGATCGATCACGGGTTTACTCCTTGCCGGGGTTGCGATGTAACCCCTTGATACGGCGCGGGTCAACATTGCCGCAGAGGCCCTGAAAGCCCAGCTTTTCCGCCCGCTTGCGTTGACAGAGCGCCACCCGCCCCTTATCTCTCACCCGGGCCCTTTTCCGGCCCCGGACGCCGGCAGCGGCGCCCACTCCCCAGCCGACAATCAGAGGTACGGCATGTTCGGCGCGCTCGCCAAGAAATTGTTCGGTTCGGCCAATGACCGCGCGGTGCGCGGCTTCGCCAAGAAGGTGCAGGCGATCAACGCGCTGGAACCGCAGATGGTCGCCCTGTCGGACGATCAACTGAAGGCCAAGACCGCTGAATTCCGCAGCCGCCTGGAACAGGGCAGCGACCTCGACGACATCCTGGTGGAAGCCTTCGCGGTGGTGCGCGAGGCGGCCAAGCGCGTGCTCGGCCAGCGCCATTACGATGTGCAGCTGATTGGCGGCATGGTGCTGCATTCCGGCAAGATCGCCGAGATGAAGACCGGCGAAGGCAAGACCCTGGTCGCTACGCTTGCCGTCTACCTCAATGCCCTGCCGGGCAAGGGCGTGCATGTCGTCACCGTGAACGACTACCTGGCGCGGCGCGATGCCGAATGGATGGGCCGCGTCTATGGCTTCCTCGGCCTCACCACCGGCATCATCGTGCATGGCCTGGATGACGAGGAACGCCGCGCCGCCTATGCCTGCGACGTGACCTACGGCACCAACAACGAATATGGCTTCGACTACCTGCGCGACAATATGAAGTTCCAGCGGGAGGCCATGGTGCAGCGGCCGTTCAGCTTCGCCATCGTCGACGAAGTGGACAGCATCCTGGTGGATGAAGCCCGCACGCCGCTGATCATTTCCGGCCCATCGGAAGACACCACCGACCTCTATGTGAAGGTCAATGTGCTGGTGCCGAATCTGGTGCCGGAGGATTTCGAGAAGGACGAGAAGCAGCGCACGGTGAATTTCACCGAAGCCGGCACCGAGCATATCGAGCAGCTGCTGCGCGGCGCCGGGCTGATCAAGCCCGATACCGACCTCTACGACATCGACAACATCGCCGTGGTGCACCACGCCAACCAGGCTTTGCGCGCCCACAAGCTGTTCACCCGCGATGTCGATTACATCGTGAAGAACGGCAAGGTGGTGATCATCGACGAATTCACCGGCCGCATGATGGAAGGCCGCCGCTATTCCGATGGCCTGCACCAGGCGCTGGAAGCCAAGGAAGGCGTTGAAGTCCAGACCGAGAACCAGACGCTGGCCTCGATCACCTTCCAGAACTATTTCCGCATGTATCCCAAGCTGGCCGGCATGACCGGCACGGCGGCGACCGAGGCGGCGGAATTCACCGATATCTATAATCTCGAAGTGGTGGAAATCCCCACCAACGTGCCGGTAAAGCGCCTGGACAACGACGACGAAGTCTACCGCACCGCGCGCGAGAAGTATGAGGCCATTGCCACGGTGATCGCCGAATGCCGCGCCAAGGGCCAGCCGGTGCTGGTCGGCACGGTGTCGATCGAGAAGTCGGAGCATCTTTCCGAACTGCTGAAGCAGAAGGGCGTGCAGCATGCGGTGCTGAATGCCCGCTTCCACGAGCAGGAAGCCGGTATCGTTGCCCAGGCCGGCCGCCTCGGCGCCGTCACCATCGCCACCAACATGGCCGGCCGCGGCACCGACATCCAGCTCGGCGGCAATGCCGACATGCGCATCCGGGCCGAGGCCGAAGGCCTGGAAGGCGCGGCCCTTGAGGCCAAGGTGGCGGCGATCCGCGCCGAAGTGGCCGCCGAGAAGGAAAAGGTACTGGCGGCAGGCGGCCTCTGCGTTGTCGGCACCGAGCGCCATGAAAGCCGCCGCATCGACAACCAGCTGCGTGGCCGCTCCGGCCGTCAGGGCGATCCCGGCGCCTCGCGCTTCTTCCTCAGCCTGGAAGACGACCTGCTGCGCATCTTCGGCTCCGAGCGCATGGATGGCATGCTGCAGAAGCTGGGCCTGAAGGATGGCGAGGCGATCACCCATCCCTGGATCAACAAGGCGCTGGAAAAGGCGCAGCAGAAGGTCGAAGCGCGGAACTACGAAATCCGTAAAAACCTGCTGAAGTTCGACGACGTGATGAACGACCAGCGCAAGGTGGTCTACGAGCAGCGCATCGAGCTGATGAGCACCGACAATGTCGCCGATACCGTGGCAGACATGCGGCGCGAGATCGTCGAAACCCTGGTGACGCGCCACATCCCCGAGAAGGCCTATGCCGAGCAGTGGGATGCCGCCGGCCTGGAGGAGGAAGTGCGCCGCGTGTTCGGCCTCGACCTGCCGATCCAGGAATGGGCCAAGGAGGAAGGTATCGCCGATACCGAAATCCATGAGCGCCTGCAGGATGCCGCCGACCGCAAGATGGCCGAGAAGGCCGCGAATATCGGCCCCGACCTGATGCGCATGATCGAGCGCAGCCTGCTGCTGCAGGTGCTTGATCAGGCCTGGAAAGAACATCTGCATCACCTGGATTACCTGCGCCAGGCCATCGGCCTGCGTGCCTATGCCCAGAAGGATCCGCTGAACGAATACAAGCGCGAGGCTTTCGCGCTGTTCCAGCAGATGCTGCTGCGCGTGCGCGAGAATCTCACCGCCGTGCTGGCGCGTGTAGAAGTACGCGCCGAGGAACCGCCGGCCGACCTGTTCGCGCGCCCGGCGCAGCCGATGCAGGAAGGCCGTGGCGAGGTCCTGGAAAGCGGCGGCGATGCCCAGCCGACCCTGGCAGCACGTCCGGTGCAGGCCTCCGCCCAGGTCGATCCCAACGATCCGAATACCTGGCGGGCGACGCCGCGCAATTCGCTCTGCCCCTGCGGCTCGGGCAAGAAATACAAATACTGCCACGGCAAATGAGCATGGCGCAGCGCCCGGGCGGATTGACCGAAGCCCAGGCGCTGCGTTTCGCCGCACTGCCCTTGCGCAACCTGGGGCGCGAATACCCCAACAGCCTGGCACATTTCGCCCATAGTGATGCCGACATGCGGCCGCCACGTGAACTGCATCCGATCTTCTGGGGCAGCTACGATTGGCATTCCTGCGTGCATGGCTTCTGGCTGCTGGCACGCTGCCTGCGCCGCCATCCCGGCCTGCCCAGTGCCGAAGTCGCCCGCGCCATCTTCACCACACGTTTCACGACTGCTGCCGGCGTCGGCGAGGCGGATTATTTCAATGCCCCAGGGCGGGCCACCTGGCAGCGCCCCTATGGCTGGGGCTGGCTGCTGGCCCTCTCCGCCGAACTGGCGCAGTGGGACGACCCGCAGGCGGTGGACTGGCGCGATGCGCTGAAGCCGCTGGAAAACATCATCCTGCAGCAATTCCCGTCCTACCTGGCAAAGCTGACCTATCCGATCCGCGTCGGCACCCATTTCAACACCGCCTTCGGCCTGCTGCTGGCGCTGCATTACGCCCGCGTGATCGACAAGCCGCCCATGGTGGCGCTTATCGAACAGACAGTGCGGCGCTACTACGGCCAGGATGTGGATTACCCCGGTCATTACGAGCCGAATGGCGATGACTTCCTCTCCGGCGGCCTGCTGGCGGCGCTATTGATGAGCCGCATCATGCAGCCGCCGGAATTCGCCGCCTGGTTCGGCCATTATCTGCCGGGCTATCACAATGGCGGCGCCGGGCCGTTTCAGCCCGCCATCGTTGCCGACCGCAACGATGCCAAGGGCGTGCATCTCGATGGCCTGAACCTCTCGCGCGCCTGGTGCCTGCGCGGCATCGCCGCCACGCTCTCGCCGGGCCATTCCTCCCATGGCGTGCTGATGGGTGTAGCTGACAGCCACGAAGCGGCCAGCCTGCCCTTTCTGGAAAGCGGCGAATATGGTGGCGAGCATTGGCTGGCTACCTTCGCTGCGCTGGCCATCGAAGGCCTGGAAGATTGATCCACAGGAAGACCGCCATGCGCATTGTCTGGCTCGCCCTGCTGCTGATCGCCTCCCCTGCCCTGGCACAGCCCTCGCGTTGTTCGACGCCGCCGCGCCCGCCCGGCTGCCTGGAGCGTCTGGGCAGCACGGCGGACAACCAGGCGGTGGCCTATTGCCGCGCCGAGGTGAACGATTACCGCCGGCGCATGGACCGCTATATCGATTGCCTCAACGACGAGGCCGACCGGGGCCGCCGCGAGCGTGACCGCGCCGAGAGCCGGCTGGATTGCTACGCGCGCGGCGGCAGCATCTGCCCATAATATTCCGGGGCGTGACAGGCAAGCCGTTCTATGGCTTGCTCAGGCCATGGAAACGCTCGAAACCTATAAACCGCAACCCTTCACCATCGCCGTACCGCAAGCGGATCTCGATGATCTGCGCCAGCGCCTCGGCCGCACCCGCCTGCCGCTGCAGCCGGCCGATTCCGGCTGGCAGTATGGCGCCAACGGCATCTACCTGGCACGCTTCCTGGAGTATTGGCGCGATGGCTTCGACTGGCGCCAGTGGGAAGCCCGGCTGAATGATTACGAGAATTACCGCGTCAGCCTGCCACGCCCCGATGACGGTACGCCGCAAACCGTGCATTACCTCGTCGCACGCAGCAGCAACCCGGCGGCGCGGCCCTTGCTGCTCACCCATGGCTGGCCAGGTTCGGTATTCGAGTTCATCCATATCCTCGACCGGCTGACGCAGCCGGAACGCTTTGGCGGTCGCGCGGAAGATGCCTTCACCGTGATCTGCCCGAGCCTCCCGGGCTATGGTTTCTCGATCCCACTTAAGCAGCCGATCAGCCCGCGCCAGGTGGCCGCGCTTTGGCACGACCTGATGACCAAGGCCCTAGGCATCCCGCGCTTCTTCGTGCAGGCCGGCGACTGGGGCTCGATTGTTTCTTCCTGGCTCGGCGCCGACTTCCCGCAGGCCGTGGCGGCGATGCACTTGAACATGGTGCCGCTGCGCCCGCCGCTCACCACGCCATTGAACGACACCGAGAAAGCCTGGGCAGCGGAAGTGAAAAAGCGCCAAAGCACCGAGGCCGGCTATTTCGCCATCCAGAGCACCAAGCCAAACACGTTGGGTTTCGGCCTCAGCGACAGCCCGGCCGGACTTGCCGCCTGGATCGTGGAGAAATTCCACGGCCATCCGCGCGGCGCCGCCAACAGCGAGCCGCCTTTCACCATGGACGACATGCTGGCGACCATTGCGCTCTACTGGTTGACCGACACGGCGGCCACCGCCACCTGGTTCTACTGGGCGGCGGTGCAGCACGGCGATCTGGCGCTCAAGCCCGGCCAATACATTGCCCCGCCAACCGCGTTTCTGTTGCCACCCTGGGATCTGGTGCCACCCTCGCCGCCCGGCTGGCTGGAGCGCGGCTACAACGTGGTGCAGCATCGTGTGATGCCGCGCGGCGGGCATTTCGTCGCCATGGAGCAGCCGGATATTTTCGTCGAGGATGTGCAGGCATTTTTCAGGAGCCAGACTTTATGAGCCGCAGTGACCGTTACTACGAAGACTATGATCAGGGTGAGGTGATCCATGCCAATGGCGTCACCGTCTCGGAAGCCGACATCCTCGATTTCGCCTATCGCTACGACCCGCAGCCCTTCCATCTCGACAAGGAAGTCGCGGCCAAATCGATCTATGGCGGCCTGATCGCGTCGGGCTGGCAGACCGGCGCGCTGGGCTTCCGCATGCTGATGCAGGCCGGCCTGCTCGGCAAAGGCAGCATGGGTTCGCCGGGCCTGGATGAACTGCGCTGGTACAAGCCGGTGCGGCCGGGTGACACGCTCTATGGCAAGGCCAGCGTAGAGGAAAAGCGCGAGTCCGCCTCGAAGCCGGATCGCGGCATCGTCAAGCTGAAATACTGGGTGGAGAACCAGCGCGGCGAGATGGTGATGAGCTTCTACGGCAATCAGCTTGTGTCCAAGCGGCCGGGCTAAAGCCGGCTAGCTCTTGCCTCGGGCATGCCCCGGCGCCAAAGTAACCAACGGGATACAAACATATCTGGAGGAAACCCATGTCCGCCCCGCGCAAAGTCGCACTCGTCACCGGCGCCACCGCCGGCATCGGCAAGGCCTCGGCCCTGGCTTTGGCCAAGGCCGGCTACGATATCGTGCTGGCCGGGCGCCGGCTGGAACTGCTGGATGCGGCAGCCAAGGAATGCGAGGCATTCGGCGTCAAGGCGATTGGCGTCGTCACCGATGTCGGCAACCCGGATTCGGTGAAGGGCCTGTTCGCCAAGCTGAAGGCCACGTTCGGACGACTGGACGTGCTGTTCAACAATGCCGGCATCGGCGCCCCCGCCGTGCCGATGGACGAATTGAGCTTCGAGCAATGGAAGGCAGTGGTGGATACCAACCTCACCGGCCCCTTCCTCTGCACCCAGGAAGCCATGCGCATCATGAAGGCGCAGACGCCGCAGGGCGGCCGTATCATCAACAATGGTTCGATCTCGGCCTATGCGCCACGACCGTTCTCGGCGCCTTACACCGCCACCAAGCACGCCATCAGCGGCCTCACCAAGTCGACCTCGCTGGATGGCCGCGCCCATAATATCGCCTGCAGCCAGATCGATATCGGCAACGCCGCCACCGAAATGACCGAGCGTATGGCCAAGGGCGTGCCGCAGGCCAATGGCACCATGATGGTGGAGCCGCGCATGGATGTGCGCCATGTCGCCGAATCCATCGTGCATATTGCCAACATGCCGCTGGACGCAAATGTGCAGTTCATGACCGTGATGGCGACCAAGATGCCGTTCGTCGGCCGCGGTTAAAATAGAAAAATGCGTCACCGCCGGGCTTGACCCGGCGGTCTCTTGCCGCACTGGCGCGAGATGCCCGGGTCAAGCCCGGGCATGACGATTTATATGAATGAGGCACGCTGTTAGCAGCCATCATTCCCGAGTGCCATTCTTCATTGTCTTAAGACATTTTTATTGCACTGCAACCAGACTGTCTTGCAGGCTTAATGCGTGGGTGCCGCGATCCGGTTGCCTCGAAGCCGGCGATTGGATTTCGGCCTCAGCTTAACCAAGCAAGGAGGCAGAATGACCGTTTTGTCTGGTGCCGAACGCCTGGAACGCCTGCTGCATTACCGGCTGACCACGGCTGAAATCCTTTACCGCATGCCTGATCATCCCAACCTGCTGCAAAGCTATGTGTGGCAGGAATACGATCTGGCCCCAAAATTTCCGGGCTTGCGCAAATTCCTCGATTTCTGGGAAGCCAAGCTGGACGGCAAGCTCTACTCGGTGCGGGTGGTGTCGTCACAACTGGTCAAGCCAGCGGAAATCCGAGCGGCGAGCGACTCCTTCAGTTTGCACTGACCGGCAGTTTGCACTGACCGGCAGCCTGCATTGATCCGTCAGCGCGCGGCGAGCAGGTCGAAGGCATCGCCTTCGGCCCTGCGCCCGAGGATGTGGTGCTGGTGCCATAGGGCATAGAACAGCAGCGCCCAGGCGGCGAAGCCGTTGCGCTCGGCGCCGCCCGCAAAAAGCTGCGTCACGGCCTCGGGCTTGAAAGCCTCGGCAATGCCGGGCTGCTGCACCATCAGCGGCGCCAGCCGCTTGCCTTGGGCAGCGATCCACTGCCCGACAGGTACGGTAAAGCCACGCTTGCGCGAGAATGGCTCGGCCTCGGGCAGATGTTCCTTGAGCCAGCGGCGCAGCAGATGCTTGCCCAGGCCATCGCGGATTTTGAAGCCATCATTGAGGCCGAAGCCGAACGCACTCAGGCCCACCGCATCCACGGCACCGCAATCGAGGAACGGCGTACGACCCTCCAGCGCATTGCGCATCAGGCAGCGGTCCAGCTTGGTCAGCAGGTCATTCGGCAGCCAGTCAGCAATATCCAGGCGCTGCGCCGCCTGCAGCTTGGTTTCCTCGGCGAACCGGGTGGCACGCTCGGCGGCGGCAAAGCCGCTGCGCCATTTCGCCGGCTCCTCGCGGAAGAGATCAAGGCCATCCAGTGCCCCCTTGCGCCGTAGCGGCTTGGCGAACAGCAGCCGCATCGCCGAACGGTAGCGGCCATAGCCACCGAAAATCTCGTCGCCGCCCTCGCCCGAAAGCACCACCTTCACCTCGCGGGCGGCGAATTGCGCCAGCTTGAAGGTCGGCAGGCAGGCGTAATCGGCGGCCGGATCATCCATCGCCTCGGCGACACGCGGCAGCAACGACCAGAAGTCCGCCGCCGTGAAATCGACGCTGCGATGCTCGGCTCCCACCTTGCGTGCCAAAGCGGCGGCAAGATTGCGTTCGTCATGCAGGCCGCTATCGGGGAAACCAAGGGAATAGGCCAGCACCGGGCGCGGGTTCAGCCGAGCCATCATCGCCAGCAAGGCGGAAGAATCGATGCCGCCGGAGAGGAACAGCCCATAGGGCACATCGGCGCGCTGGTGCAGATCGACGCTCTCCTGCAGCAGATGGTCGAGTTCAGCCAGGGCCTCCGTCTCGCTGCGTGGCGTGACGGCAGCCATCGGCGCTGCGCGACGCTCACGCTCAATGATACGGCCCTTCCGGCAGATCAGCATTTCGCCGGGCAACAAACGATGGATGCCCTGGAAGATGGTGTCAGCACCCGTGGTGAACTGCAATTGCAACAGCTCATCGCGCTTCGCCGCCACCAGGCGCGGCTCGATCAGACCCGAGGCGATGATCGCCTGCGGCTCGGAAGCAAACAGCAGGTGGCCGCCGGCTTCCGAATAGTAGAGCGGCTTGATGCCGAAGGGATCGCGCGCCAGCAGCAGTGAATCATCGCGCGGATCATGCAATGCAATGGCATACATGCCGCGCAGATGTTTGAGGAAGTCCTTGCCATCGCGGTGATAGAGATGCAGCGGTGGCTCGCAATCCGACCCGGTGGCGAAATTCACGCCCGGCAGCAGGCTGTAGAGTTCACGGTAATTGTAGATTTCGCCATTGGCGACCAGCGCGAGGCCATCGGCGCCGAACAGCGGCTGCTTGCCACCTTCAAGATCGATGATCGCCAGCCGAGCCTGGCCAAGCGCCACCGAGCCGCTGATATGGCTGCCCTCGCCATCGGGGCCGCGATGGCCGATCGCGCGCAGCATGCGGGCCAGCAGGGCCGCATCCGGCGCCGCGCCATCGGCGCGCATCAGCCCGGCGATGCCGCACATGCCTGCACTTCCTCGAAGAAACGCCGCCAGGTGGCAACCACTGCCGCCTCACTATGGTCGCGCGCGAATTGCGCCTTGCCAGCCGCGCCGAGCTTTTGCGCCAGTTCCGGCAAGGTCAGCACTTCGCGGATCGCGGCGGCCAGCCCACGGTGATCCTCCACCGGCACCAGGATGCCGCTTTCGCCTTCCACCACATACTGCTTCGGCCCTTGCGAAGCGGAGGCGACCAGCGGCTTACCCGCACCCCAGGCATCCAGGATGACATTGCCGAACGGCTCATGGCGCGACGGCACGACATAGACATCGCAGGCCGCCGCCAGCGCCTCGCGGTCGTTGCGCCAACCCAGGAAACGCACGCGGCGCGCCACGCCGAGACTCTCGGCCAAAGCCTGCAAGGCGGCACGCTCGTCACCCTCGCCAGCCAGCCACAGATAGGCATCCGGCAACTCGGCAAGCGCGCGCAGCAGCACGTCGAAAGCCTTGTTCTTATGCAGCCGGCCCATGGCCAGCAGCAAAGGAGCAGTAGCCGGCGTGTCGAGTTCGGCGCGCGGCTGCGGCGGTGCTGAGTCGAAGCGGCCATAATTGGCAATCGAGCGCACGCGGTCGGCACGGAAACCGGCCTCGACACAATGGCGCGCGATATCTGGCGTATTCGCCACCAGCCAATCGGCCTTGCGGTAATGCTTCAGGTCGTAATAGCCGCCGAGGCGGGCGACGACAGGATAAGGCCCACGCGGCATCTTCTCGGAGGCGCGGCTCATCCAGGTCATCACGATATCGGGCTGCTGGCGGTTGGCGAGTCTGCGCAACTGCCAGGGCGTGATGATGTCCAGCGCGCCGCCGAATTTCAGCTCCACCGGCTCGACGCCGCCCTGGCGCAGCATGGCTGCGCGTTCGGCATGGCGGCGGATCACCACCTGCTGTTCGATACCCGCTGCCTGAAAGGCAATCGCCAGGTTGACGAAATAGGTCTCGGCGCCGCCCTGTCTCGCTCCCGCCATGACCTGCAGCAGGCGCATTATTCCGGCTTCTCCAGGCTGGCCTTGAGATAGCTGAGGATCGGATAGAGCCCGGCCATCAGCGCGATCAGGAAACCGTATTGCCCTTCGCGATAGCCCTTGCGCGCGACATAGCATTTCCAGAAGCGCGAGAAGATGCGCCGCACATTGGGCCAGAATTCACCGATATTACCGCTGTCGCGCAGATCGGCGGCGCGCGCCGAGGTATAACGGTCAAGCCGGCGCAGCATGTCGGAAATATCGGTATCGACGTAATGCTCCATCGGATTGCGCAGACTGCGCTTCTCGCCCTTGAGATCGAGGGCGGGATGCACCCGCTGGCTGCCCCAGCTCTTGGCGCCGCACGAGAACAGGCGCGGTGCGGCGGAAACACCCCAGGCGGCACCCCAGCCATAGCGCACCAGGCGGCCGCCGATATAGTTGTCGAACGGAATCAGAAAATAACCGGGCGCGGCAGTGGCAATCGTGCTGCGGATTTCCTCGGCCAAAGCCGGTGAAACGCGCTCATCGGCATCCACTTCCACGGTCCAGTCACCAGTGCAGGCGGCGATGCCGGCATTACGGCGCGGCCCTTCCAGCGGCCAGGCGCCTTCCAGGATGCGCGCGCCGGCGGCCAGCGCGATCTCCTTCGAGCGGTCGGTGCAGCGGTCCAGCACCACCACGATCTCGTCGGCGAAGCTGAGCCGGGCGAGGCATTCGCCGAGCTGGGCTTCCTCGTTATGGGCAACGACGAGGGCGGAGAGTTTCATGCTCAATCGTCGTCATCCTGGCAATAGCGCCACAAAGTCTCGGCGGCGCGCTGCGCCTTGTCGACACTCAAGGTCAGCATATGGCTGTCCTGCTTGCGGTAATCATAGCCGGGGCTGGTCACGATCTCATCATAGCTGAGATCGGTGCGCACCGCTGCCGTCTTCTGGCCCCAGGGACCATAGACCGATTCCTTGCTCGGGCCGAACAGGCCGACCGTGGGGGTGCCAACGGCGGCGGCGAGATGCATCAGGCCACTGTCGTTGCCGATATAGAGCGCGCAGCGCTGCAATGCGGCACCGAGATCAAGCAGGTCCAGCTTGCCAACGAAGTTCATGGCACGGTCGGGCGGCAGCAGGTCCAGCACCGGTTGCGCCAGGGCTTCCTCGCCGGGGCCGCCGAACACCGCGATGCGGGCACCGGGCAGGATGCCATCGGGTGCGGTGAGGCGCTGCGCCAGTTCGGCGAAACGGTCGGCTGGCCAGATCTTGCCGCCCCAATTGGCGGTAGGGCCGATGGCCAGCACCGGCTGCTTGCCATCCCACAGCCGGCGGGCGCGCTTTTCGTTGGCTTCGCCGATCCAGATGCGCGGCGCGGTGGGCGGCAGACGCAGCAACTGCGACAGCACGATCACCCGATGCACGCTGGAGCCGGAACCATGGAACACGCGGCGGCGATACGCCATCAGGAATTGCGACAGGCCGGAGCCGCGCAGGTCAACCACCATGCTCCAGCGGGTGGTCGCGACCTGCTTCCACAATTCCCACCAATGCCGCGCCCAGGGCTTCTTTTCCACCACGATCAGGCGCTCCAGATTCGGCATTGCCGAGGTCTGGAACAGGCCGGCGGCGGCGGGGCCACAGGCGACGGTGATCTTGGCCAGGGGATCGCGCTCCACGATGCCTGCGAGCAGGCCGGTGGAAAGGATGGCGTCGCCCAGGCGGTTCGAGGTGATGAACAGAATGCGCATGGCCGGGCGGTTATAGAAGTCCAGCCCCGGCTTGCCAAGCCGGGGCCAGTCCCATACCTGTTAAGGCCATGAGCCTGTTGACCCACATCGCCCTGCCGGGGCGCACGCTGCTTCGGCTGGAAGGCCCGGAGAGCAAGGAATTCCTTAACGGGCTGATTTCCAATGATGCCCGCCGGCTGGCACCGGGCCAGCCACTTTTCGCCGCCCTGCTCTCGCCACAGGGCAAGTTCCTCTACGAGCTGCTGCTGGCCGACTGGCAGGGGGCGGTGTGGCTGGATACCGAGACCGACACCGCGCCAGAACTGGAAAAAAAGCTAAAAATGTACCGCCTGCGCGCCAAGGTGGAGATCGCCATGCAAACTGGCTGGCAGGTCTATGCCTTGCTGAACGCCGGGCCGGAGACAGTGATCCCGGCAGAGGGCTTTGCCTTCACCGATCCCCGGCTGCCGGCACTGGGCCAGCGCCTGTGGCTACCCGACGGCGTTGCGCCGACCGGGGCGGCGGGTGACCTTGCCGAATACGAAGCCCTGCGCCTGCTGCTGGGCGTGCCTGACGGCAGCCGCGACATCGAGCGCGACAAGGGCCTGTTGCTGGAGAACCATTTCGAGGCGCTGAACGGCGTCGATTTCAACAAGGGCTGCTATGTCGGCCAGGAACTCACGGCGCGGACCAAGTATCGCGGCCTGGTGAAGAAACAGCTTTTCCTGGTGCATGCCGAAGCGCCGCTACCGGCACGCGGCAGTATCGTCACCCTGGATGGCCAGGAAGCCGGCGAACTGCGCTCAAGCCTCGGCCCCCAAGGGCTCGCCTTGCTGCGGCTGGAGGCGGTGGCGAGGGCAGCGGCAGGCGGCCCGCCACTGCTCTGCGAAGGCATTGCACTCACCGCCCGCCTCCCGGATTATGCCGCGCCAAAATCGTAAGCCTGCGGGAGCGCTAAGATGCCGGCCGGACCAGAAGACAAACGCACCAGCCTGATTCATGACGACGGCAAATGCCGCTGCGGCTGGCCCGGCCATGACCCGCTTTATGTACAGTATCACGACACCGAATGGGGCGTGCCGGAATGGGATGACCGGGCTTTGTTCGAGAAGCTGATCCTGGATGGCTTCCAGGCCGGCCTGTCGTGGATCACCATTTTGCGTAAGCGCGACAATTTCCGCCGCGCCTTCGATGGCTTCGAGCCGGAGAAGATCGCGCGCTATGACCGCCGCAAGCTCGACCGCCTGATGCAGGACGAAGGCATCGTGCGCAACCGCGCCAAGATCGACGGCAGCGTACTGAACGCGCGCGGCTGGCTGGCGATCCAGGAGCAGCATGGCAGCTTCTCTGAATATTTATGGGATTTCGTCGGCGGCAAGCCGAAGCAGAATAATTGGACACACCTGCGCGAAGTGCCGGTGGAAAGCCCTGAAAGCCAGGCCCTGTCGAAGGCGCTGAAGAAGCAGGGCTTCACTTTCGTCGGCCCCACCATCGTCTATGCCTTCATGCAGGCGGTGGGCATGGTGAACGACCACACCACCGATTGCTTCCGGCACGCCCAGGTGAAGAAGCTAAAGCGCCGAGCTTAAGTAGCGGTCAACAGCGACCAGAGCTTCTCGCCGCCTTGGGCGCAGACCAGGTCGCCGAGGCGCTGCTGCCACAGGCTTTCGTTCCCGAATTCATCGCGCCAGGACCATAGCCGGCGAGTGGCGAAATGCAGCGGATGCTCCTGGGTGAAGCCCATGGCGCCATGCACCTGGTGGCTGATTGCCGCCACCTCGCTCGCCGCCTCGCCGACCCGCGCCTTGGCGACAGCAATGGCGAAGCCGAAGCCATCACTATCCCAGGCTTCAACCGCCATATCGGCGGCGGCAGTGGCCGCAGCAAGATGGCCGGCGGCAACCGCCAGCATATGCTGCACCGCCTGAAACTTGCCAATAGCACGGCCGAACTGCACGCGCTCATTGGCATAATCAAGGCCATGATCCAAGGCGCGCTCCATGGCACCCACCATCTGCTGCGCCCGTAGCAGCGCACCCAGCGGCAACAGGCCATCGGCGCCGATGGCGGCGGGTGCTGGCAGTGTCTTTACCGCCAGGCCATCGCAAAGCAGCGTGTCACGCGGCTCGTAGGCAACGTTGCGGCGCGATTGCGCCTTTGCCACACCCTTGGGCAGCAGCGCGAGATGCAACGCACCGGCAGCATCGCGGAGCAGCAGCAGTACATGATCGGCCACGGCGCCCCAGGGCACACGTTTCGCATCGCCCTGGATACACCCCTGCGTCAGACCAAGCGTTTCCGGCGCCAGGGTGATGACACCTTCCGGCAAGTCGCCGCCAGCCTCGCACCACAACCTCGCTGCCAGCATATGCTCCGGCAGGGGCAAAGGCAGCGCGTGATAGCCGGCCTGCCGCACCAGCCTCAGGGCATCCACGGCGCCGAGGCCAACACCGCCGGCTGCCTCGCTGAGCAGCGCCAGCGGCAAGCCAGCTTTCTCGACCTCGCGCCACAGCCCGGCCTGCCATTCGCCTTGATCGGCGGCAAGCAGTACTTCCTTGGTAACACGCTGCTGCAACAGCCGGCCGGCCTGCTCGGTGACAATCGCGGAGAGTTCGTTCGCCTCGTTCATCGCCGTCCCCTTACCGCAGACCTAAGCCGCGCGCGATCATGCCGCGCAGAATCTCGCGTGTACCGCCGCGGAGCGTGAAAGAAGGTGCATTCAGCAGCACGTAGGCGAGGGCTTCACTGAAATCATCGCCCGGCTCATCGAAGCTTGGCTCCACCGGCACCAGCTTGCGTGCAACCTCGGGAATTTCGCGCTCAAAGCTGGTGCCAACTTCCTTCACCAGGGCAGCCTCGGTGGCTGGGTTGTGGCCTTTCTCCAGCAGGCCGGCGATGGAAACCGACATGCGCCGGAGTGCAGCGGCATGGGCTATCAGGCGCCCGACCTCGACCGATTGCCGCGCGTCGGGCCTCGCGCCGACCTTGTTGATCAATTCCGCCAACAGGCGGTAGTCGGAGAGGAAACGATCCGGCCCGGAACGCTCGAAAGCCAGCTCGGCCGTCACCATGCTCCAGCCCATGCCCTCGGCCCCGAGCATGGCATCATCGGGCACGAAGCAGTCGCGGAACACCACTTCATTGAATTCATGCACGCCTGCGAGATTGCGGATCGGCCGCACGGTAATACCCGGCGACTGCATATCGACGATGAATTGCGTCAGGCCGATATGGCGGTTCTCACCGGCCTGGGCGGTGCGCACCAGCACGATCAGGTAATGCGCGTGATGCGCGTTCGAGGTCCATATCTTGGCGCCGTTGATCAGCCAGCCGCCTTCGGTCTTGGCGGCGCGGCTACGCACGCTGGCCAGGTCCGAGCCGGTATCGGGCTCGCTCATGCCGATGCCGAAATAACATTCGCCGGCAGCGATACCCGGCAGCAGCAGCCGCTTCATACGGTCGCTGCCATGGCGCAGTATCTGCGGTCCCGATTGCCGGTCGGCGATCCAATGCGCACCACAGGGCGCGCCATGGGCCAGCATTTCCTCGGTCACCACATAGCGGTGCAGGTTGGACAGCGCATGGCCGCCGAATTCCTTCGGCCAGGTGATGCCGATGAAGCCAGCCTTGCCGGCGCGACGGCTGAATTCAGCATTGAAGCTGATCCAGCTATTGCGGTTCGGCTTGTATAAGCCGGCATTACGCTGCTCGGCCAGAAAGGCGCGCAGCCGCTGGCGCAATGCGGTGGTATCGGCGGGAAGCTCGGGCGCATCGAAGCGGAAGGCACGCATGATCTATTTACTCCCTCAATCCACCAGGGCATCCGTGAGGATACGGCCCTGAATCGAATCGGTGACATAGATGCGTTTGTCGCGCACCGCGAGATTGGTGGTGTAACTATCGGCCGGTGCCTCATAGAGCGCCAGCGGGCGATTGCGGGCATCGAAATGCCACACGCCGATCTGCATATGCGCCACCAGTAGGCGGCCTTCTGCATCCATGGCGATGCCATCGGGGCCGATGCCGCCGGAAAGCTGCACCGCGATGCCGACCTTCACCGGCTCACCCTCGAACAGCGGTACACGCCAGATCGCATTGCCGCGTGTCATCGCCACATAAAGCCAGGGCTTCTGATGGTCGAATACCAGGCCGTTCGGGCTCGGGCCATTGTTCAGCAGCACCGAAACAGAACCATCGGGTGTCATGCGCAACACGCGGCCCCGCGGATCATGCAGGCCAGTCTGGCCCTGATCGGTGATATAGAGCGTGCCGTCAGGGCCGAAGGTCAGGTCATTCAGCCCATGCAGCGGCTGGCCATCAATCGAGTCAAACAACACTTCATGGCTGCCGCTGGCGGGATCGACGCGCACCAGGCCGCGACGGAAATCGGCCACCAGCAGGCGGCCATCGGGCAGCAGTTTCAGCCCGTTCGGCCAGCCGTCATACTCGATCACCAGATGCCAGCCACCTGCCGGATCGCGGCGGAAGATACGGCCGAACGGGATATCGACGACATAGAGATTGCCCGCCTGATCGAAATCCGGGCCTTCAAGGAAGCACCCGGCATGATGGCCGGCGAGGTTGATATCCGCCCAGCGGCTCTGGCGCGGCTTGGCATAGCGCTCGGGCAGCCGGTCGAAAACCGCAAGCGACCGCGTCTCGGGCAGGGCATACATCGGCATTTCCTCTTTGTTGCCCGCCAGCATGACCAGCCAGGCGGCAAGGATCAAGCGGCAGCACGTTGGCAGCCACTCTCAACCCCATTAAGCTTGCCGCAGCGACAGCAGCAGGAGGAAACCATGAGCGCACAGGATGCGGTGATCTACGCCCAGGAAGGTGGCGTCGTCACCCTGACCTTGAACGAGCCGGACACCCGCAACGCCATCTCGCCGGCCATCGTGGAAGGCATCACCAGCGCCTGCGCGCGGATCAATGCCGATATGAGCGTGTGCTGCGTGGTGATCACCGGTGCCGGCAAGTCCTTCTCCTCGGGCGGCAACGTGAAGGAGATGCGCGAGCGCACCGGCCTGTTCGGCGGCACGCCGCTGGAAGCCCGGCGCGGCTATCAGCATGGCATCCAGCGCATTCCGGAGGCGATGCAGGCCATCGAGGTGCCGACCATCGCGGCGGTGAACGGCCATGCCGTCGGCGCGGGTTGCGATCTCAGCATGATGTGCGACATCCGTGTTGCCGCCGAGGACGCGGAATTCTCCGAGAGCTTCCTGCGCGTCGGCCTGATTTCCGGTGATGGCGGCGCCTGGTTCCTGCCGCGTGTGATCGGGTTGTCGCGGGCCATGGAGATGACCTTCACCTGCGACGTGATCAAGGCGCAGCAGGCCTTCGCCTGGGGCATGGTAAACCATGTGGTGCCGGTGGATCAGTTACTGCCGGAGGCGCAGAAGCTGGCAAAGCGTATTGCAGCGCAACCGCCGCAATCGCTGCGTTTGTCGAAGAAGCTGATCCGCGAAAGCCACGGTATTCCGCTACGCGCCAGCCTGGAAATGGCCGCCGGCATGCAGGCCCTGGTGCAGAGCAGCCAGGACCAGAGCGAAGCGGTGACCGCCTTCTTCGAGAAACGGGCGCCAAAATTCGTCGGCAAGTGACTTTCCGCGACTGACTGCCGCCCCCGTCGATTGACGCGGGGCGGTGGCCGGCTATGCTGCCGGCCTTCCCCGCCCCCGGCAATTCCCCCCGCTCCCCGGCAGTCAATGTCCGCCTTGAGTCTCTCTCGCCCGTCGCTTGCGATTCTGATCGCCATGACGGCGCTCGGCCCCACCGCCCTGAATATCTTCATGGCGTCGATGCCGGGCATGGTGCAGGTGTTCAACACCGATTACGGCACCATTCAGCTCACACTCACGCTCTACCTCGTCGGCATGGCTTCGGCGCAGCTCGCCTATGGTCCGATTTCCGACCGCACCGGGCGCCGTCCTGCCCTGCTCTGGGGCCTCGGCATCTATATTGCCGGCGGCCTGCTCTGCGCCGCCGCCTGGAACGTGGAAGTATTGATCTTTGGCCGGTTGCTGCAGGCTTTGGGCGGCTGCGCCGGCATCGTGCTGTCGCGCGCCATCGTGCGCGACATCTACGACCGCTCGGAATCGGCCGCGATGATTGGCTATATCACCATGGCCATGAGCCTGGCGCCGATGTTCGCGCCGGCCATTGGCGGCTATCTCGATTCCTGGATCAGCTGGCGTGCCAGCTTCACGGTTTGCATGCTGCTCGGCGGCAGCGTCTTCCTCTGGGCCTATCTGCGCCTGCCGGAAACGCTGAAAGCCGGTGCCGAGACCATGCCAGCCGGCAGCATCCGCGCCTATATCGCCGATCATTTCACTTTGCTGCGCCACCCGGCCTTCCGTGGCTATGCCTTGCAGACCACCTTCGTTTCCGGTGTCTTCTTCTCCTTCATCACCGGCGCACCCTTCGTGGTGATCACGGTGCTGAAGCTGCCGCCCGCCACCTATGGCCTGTGGTTCATCCTGGTATCGCTGGGCTACATGCTCGGCAATTTTTCCACCGGCCGCCTGGTCCGAAGGCTCGGCACCGACCGCATGTTTGCTGCCGGCGCCATCATCTCGATTGTCGGTTCCAGCCTGATCGCATTGTTCGGTTTCCTCAATATCGTTACCCCGGAAACGGTGTTCCTGCCCATGGCTGTGGTGGCGGTGGCGAATGGCATCACGTTGCCCAACGGCATTGCCGGCGCCATCTCGGTGAACCCGAAGCTTGCCGGCACGGCGGCGGGCCTGGTCGGCGCCATGCAGATGGGCATGGGTGCGGTAGCGACCCAGATCGTCGGCCATTGGCAGGACGTGCAGCCAAACCAGTTTCCGATGGTGCTGACCATGCTGGGCATGTCACTGGCGGCAGGTATCACCTGCCTGATCAGCGCCAAAGCGCGCGGCCAAATCTCGAAAAGCTAAAGCCTATTCGCCGGTGCACGAGCGAGAAATTCACGCAGATCCCAGGTGAGAGCATGGGCAATAGCCCAGGTAGAGGCACGGCGCTGCGTCTGGATTAAGCGGCGCTTTGCCCAGGCCTGCGGCCAACCCCGCAGCGCATCCCGGATGGCATGACCTATCGGCTCCTCGATGCCGGATTGGCGCGAGCGGCACCATAGATAAATGACCGCAGCAAAATGCAGCGGTAACAGCGGCCAGAAGATCGGCCAGGGCATGTTCTTGACGAAACACCAGATCAGGTTACGGGTGCCGTGGTAACGCGCGAAGGCGGAACCGGCGCCGCCTGAGGAAATGCTGCCGACATGGCGCACCACAGCGGCCGGCACCTGAATGCAGGTCTCCCCCTGCAGGCGCAGGCGGAAGCCGAGATCGACGTCCTCGACATAGCAGAAGAAACTTTCATCGAAGCCGCCTGCCGCCTCGAAGGCATCGCGGCGGCATAGCGAAGCGGCGGCACAGGCGGTGAACACTTCGCCTTCGGCCATTTTTAAGCTGGCGGGCCAGCCATGGCCGCCGCGCCAGGGCAGGCCGAGGCACAAATAGCGGTCGCCGGCACCATCGAGGATGGCAGGATCGCCATCATCCAGTTGCTGCGAACCGAACAGCGCCACACCGGGATGGCGAACCACCGCGTCGAGCAGTTTGCCAAGCCAGTCCGGCGCCGCTATCGCATCGGGGTTGAGGAATGCCAACCAGGGCGCGCGGGCCTTCGCCGCCAGGCGGTTGTTGCCGGCGGCGAATCCGAGATTGACGCCGGCCTCCTCGAAATGGAAACGCGGATCGCCGCTTGCTGCCTGCCGGGCCAGCGCCCATGAGTCATCATTCGACGCATTATCGAGCAGCAGCACTTCGAAATTCGACGAATCTTGACGGCGCAGTGCCTCGATACAGCGGGCCAAATGCCTGCCGGCGTTGAAGTTCACGATCAGTATGCTGGCGGCGACCATGCTGCATCATGAATTCCTCGTAACACCCTGCCAAGCCCCGTTGACCATTCCGGGGCGGATTGTTAGGGATAGATCACGGCAGCACGGCATTCCCCGCCACGCTGGCGGCCAGAATGGTCAGATTTGGAATGCACGAGGCAGTGCGTGGCGCTTAACGATCTGCAGCGGGCCGGAATTACCGGCATATTGGTCCTGGCAGGGCTTGGCGCTGCCGGTATGGTCGGGGCCAATGCGATCAAGAGCTACGAGCAGAACAAGCGGGCTGAGATTCATTATATCCCAGGCTCGAATATCGAGGCGCCAGACCGTCGCGAATGCCTCAACGAGGCACTCAAGACCATGACCAAGTTCAATCGCCAGGCAATTTACAACGCCAATGTCGATTGCGAATTACAGATCCAGTCGCTCGAAGGCCATATCGAGATGACCAAGCGTGGCGATGCACCGCCGGCTGCGGCGGGCACTGCTTCACGCTGAATCTTCAAGCCGCGAAGGCGGCTTCGATCTTTTCGCAGATATAGTGATACAGGCAGATATGCACCTGCTGGATCAGCGGCGTGTGGCGCGAAGGCGCGGCGAGCAGGATATCGGCTTCCGCCGCCAGTTTGCCACCACCTTCTCCCGTCAGCGCCAGCACAGTCATGCCGCGCTTGCGCGCTTCCTTGGCCGCCAGCACCACATTCGGCGAATTGCCTGACGTGCTGATGCCCCAGAACACGCCGCCGGACTGGCCATAGGCTTCGACCTGGCGCGAGAACACCGTCTCATAGCTGTAGTCATTGGCCCAGGCGGTGAGCACCGAAGGATTGTCGGAAAGGCAGATGCAGCGCAGGGCCGGGCGTTCCTTGAGAAACCGCCCCACCAGTTCGCCGGTGATATGCATGGCATCGGCAGCCGAGCCGCCATTGCCGCAGACCAGCAGCGGCTTGTCGGCTTTCAGCGCCGCGACCACCGCCGCCACTGCCTTGGCAACGCCATCTTCAAGCGCCGGGCTGGCGGCCAGCCGCAGGATTTCAGCGGAATGCAGCAGGTAGTCGTTGAGCGAAGTCTGGGTCATGGAAACAGGTCCGGTTGCTGAGCCAGCGGTGGGTGCAGGCCATCCTTCGGAGAGATCACGGCGGCGGCAGGATCGACCGGCCAGGCAATGCCAAGCGCTGGATCATGCCACAGAATGCCACGTTCCTGCGCCGGGGCATAATAGGCATCCACCTTGTAAAAAATCTCGGCATTGTCCTCGAGGGTGCAGAAGCCATGGGCGAAACCGGCCGGAATGTAGAAATGCTCCGGCGCGTCGGCCGACAGTTCGACCGCGACATGCTGGCCGAAGGTGGGCGATGAGCGCCGGATGTCCACCGCCACCGAGAGCACGCGGCCGCGCAGGGCCTGTATCAGCTTGGCCTGGGCGTGGGGCGGCAACTGATAATGCATGCCGCGCACAGTGCCGCGCGGCACCGACTGGGAATGGTTGTCCTGCACAAAAGTATTGGTGATGCCAACCGCCGCCATGTCCGCTTGGCTGTAGGTCTCGGCGAACCAGCCGCGATTGTCGCCAAAGCGGCGGCCGGTCAGTTTGAGCGGACCTTCGATATGGAAACGGGTGACGGTGATCTGCATTGAATCGGGCGCTGTATCGGGCTGGGCGGCAGGTGGCGGATGCCCCTGTTAGTAGTCGGTTCGCCCAGCCCCCGCAACTGGCGGGCCTTAATCCGGGCCGTAGCGCAGATGCTCCCACAGCCAGTAGCCGAGCAGAAAGGCACCCTCGCCGGCATCGTTCAGCAGGGGGGCCAGAATGCGGCTGTAGCCCATATGGCGGCGGCTCGGGTCGGTGCTGGGGCGGCGCCAGTAATGCGGCTCCCGCCCGGCCAGCAGACGGGCATAAAGCGGTTCCACCACGGCCATTTCCGCCGCCGGATGCAGATCATCGAAATACAGCCCGGTATGCTCTCGCCCATTGGCCACCAGATGGTCGGTGCCGAGCAGGCGATAGCGGTAGCGCACCCGGCCATCGGGCTGTGCCAGGGCTTCGATCAGGCCGAGGCCCGGCAGGATGCGGGCCGGCATGTCGAGTGGATCAATGTCCCGGCGCAGGGGCGGACGGCCATCGGGGCCGCAATGCTGCCGCCAATAGGCCAGGAACAGCGCCAGCGGCTCAGGCAGGCTTTCCGGCCATTCCTGGGTAGCGCGCATAATCGGCGGCTTATCATCCATCGCATCAGCCTATGACGGACCAGAGCCGCGGTCGAGTGAATGACTTGAGCGCTCCAGCTCTGGCGAACCCATCATATCTGATATATGAGAAAGGCAAAACCAACGGGAGAGATGCCACCATGAACCAGATCGACCTCAAGGGCCGCCGTGCCGTCGTCACCGGCGGCGCGCAGGGTATTGGCCGCGCCGTCAGCGAACGGCTGCTTGCCTCCGGCGCCAGCGTGGCGATCTGGGACCGCGATGCCGCCCTGGCAGCAGCCGTCGCCAAGGAAATCGGCGCCCAGGCGGTGGCGGTGGATGTGACCGACTATGCCGCCGTGGAACAGGCGGTGCGCGACACGGCCGCCAAACTCGGCGGTATCGACCTGCTGGTGAATAATGCCGGTATCGCCGGCCCCAACGGCCCGGTGCATGAATACCCGCTGGATGCCTGGAAGGCGGTAATCGACCTGGACCTCAACGGCGTATTCTATTGCTGCCGCGCCGTGGTGCCGCTGATGCTGGCGCAGAAATTCGGTCGCATCGTCAATATCGCCTCAATCGCCGGAAAAGAGGGCAATCCCAATGCGGGTGCCTATTCGGCGGCCAAAGCCGGCGTGGTGGCGCTGACCAAATCGCTCGGCAAGGAACTGGCCGGGCACGATATCGCGGTCAATTGTGTAACGCCGGCAGCGGCGAAAACCCGCATTTTCGACCAGATGGCGCAGACCCATATTGACTACATGCTGTCGAAGATTCCGCGCGGACGCTTCGTGCTGGTTGAGGAAGTGGCGGCGATGGTGGCCTGGCTGCTGTCGGCGGAGAATTCCTTCACCACCGGCGCCGTGTTCGACTTGAGCGGTGGACGCGCTACCTATTAAACTGCAGGTCAGCGTAATCATGGCGGGACAGCAGGCAGGATGCCGCAAAGCAGGGAAGCGAAGTTTTCAATTGGCGATGTCGTGCGGCATCGCCTCTTCCCGTTCCGTGGCGTGATCTTCGACGTCGACCCGGTATTCAACAATACCGAGGAATGGTGGCTGGCAATCCCCGCCGACATGCGCCCGCGCAAGGACCAGCCGTTCTACCATTTGCTAGCCGAGAATGCCCAGACCAGCTACCAGGCTTATGTTTCGGAGCAGAACCTGCTGCCCGATGCCGAGAGCGGCCCGGTGAACCACCCCGATGTGCCGAAGTATTTCGACGGCTATCGCGACGGTCATTACATCTGGCGCGGCGGCAGCCGCATGTAGCGGCAGACGCGCCTAAGCTATCCAGCCCTTATCCTGACCCAGCTTACTTATCCTGACCGTGCGGCGCGTGCTGGAATTCCGGCACCAGGCTTTTCAGCAATGCCAGCGCACGGGCGGCATCGCGGGCTTGCACGGCAGCTGAGAGCGCATCCAGTGCACGGCCGAGTTCGGCGGCATCAAGGATGCGTGGTGCCGCCAGCAGGATACCTTGGCTTGACGTCGGCACCAGGGTTTCCGACTGGTGCAGCACTTCCTCGTAGAGCTTCTCGCCCGGCCGCAGCCCGGTATAGACAATCTTGATATCGGCTTCGGGCTTCAAGCCCGCCAGCCGGATCATCTGCCGTGCCAGATCCTGAATGCGCACCGGCTCGCCCATGTCGAGCACGAAGATCTTGCCGGCCGCATGCACCGCTTCCGCCGGCATGGCGGCAGCCTGCAGGATCAGTTCCACCGCCTCGCGCGTAGTCATGAAGAAACGCGTTACTTCCGGATGGGTGACGGTGAGCGGCCCGCCCTGCTGCAACTGGCGCTGGAACAGCGGCACCACCGAACCGGAGGAGCCCAGCACATTGCCGAAGCGGACGGTGACGAAGCGGGTCGGCGCCGCCGCTTCACTGGCGGCGATATCCAGGCTCTGCGCCACCATCTCGGCGACACGCTTGCTGGCGCCCATCACGTTGGTCGGGTTCACCGCCTTGTCGGTGGAGATCAGCACCATGACGCCGACCTTGTGGCGCAAGGCCGCTTCCGCCACCACGCGGGTACCGAAGGCATTGGTCTGCACCGCTTCCTCGATATTCGCCTCGGTCAGCGGCACATGCTTGTAGGCGGCGGCGTGCAGCAGGATTTCCGGCTGCGTCTCGGCCAACACGCGCTCGACGCGCTCGGGCTGACGCACATCGCCAAGCAGTGCGCGACGCGGCAGACTGGGCCAGCGCTCAGCAAGCTCGAGGTCGATCTGGTAGAGCGCATGCTCGCCCTGCTCGAACAGAATGATTTCGGCCGGCGCGAGATCGGCTACCTGGCGTGTCAGTTCGGAGCCGATGGTACCGCCGGCACCCGTGATCAGCACCCGGCGGCCCTTGATCAGGCGCTGCACCGCCTCGCGGTCCAGCACTTTCTGCGGTCGGCCAAGCAGATCCTCGATATCCACCGGGCGCAGGTCGCGCGCACCCAGGGATTGCTCGCCCTGGCGCTGGAAATCGGTGAGCCGTGGCAGCCGAGATACTGTGAGCCCCCGCTGGTTCGCCAGTTCGAGCAAAGCCGCCATCTGCTCGCGCTCCGGCCGCATGTCGGCCAGGATCAGGCGGCGCGGGCGGTCATGATCGCCAAAGCGGGCCAGCACCGTGTCCAGTTCATCAATGCTGCCAAGCACGCGCACACCGCGGATGTCTCGGCCCTGGCGGGCTTCCTTGGCATCGACAATGCCGACAACGCGGTAGCCGGACTGGCGGTTGCGGTCCATTTCGCGGATGAACGCATCGGCGGCAGCACCAGAGCCGACCAGCAGCACCGGCACGCGGGTATCCACCTCGCGCTTCAAGGCCTGCATCAGGCTGCCATCCTTCCAGGAGCGGTAGAGCAGGCGTGGCCCGGCCAGCAGCAGGCAGAGCAGGCCATACTGAATCACCACGGCGCTGCGCGGGTAATCCTGCAGCCGCGAGATCCAGAACAGCAGCGGCAGGAAGATCAGCAAGGCAAGCGCGCTGGCCTTCATGATCGCCGCCATATCGCGCAGCGAGGCGTAATGCCAGATACCGCGATAGAGTCCCATGACCTGAAACACTACCGCGGCCAGGGCGGTAAACAGCAGGGTATGCCCGGGATTGCCCAGCCAGACGTAATCATGGTCCGCCAGCCAGTAGCGGAGCGCCAGCGCGCCCTCAAAGGACAAAGCCGCCATGACGATATCGTGCAGGGCGACGATGGCGATGCGGGAGTTGAAACGGAACATCAGCGGCGGCAGGGTAAAATGACAGTTTTCCTGGTTGGCAGCCATCTTAACCGGGGCCGGCCAGGGCGGCTATGGCCGGCGGCCGGCGATCCGGGCGTTTGCCCGATCCAGCTAGTGGCCGGCATATAACTCGTCGATCAGCGTCGCCAGGGATTGCCGCCAGTCCGGCGCGGCGATGCCATGCACACGCTCCAGCCTGGCGCCATCCAGCCGCGAATTGGCCGGGCGCGGCGCCGGCAAAGGATACTCGGCACTGGTGATCGCCGTGACCCTGGGCTGCCGCCCGCCATGGCGTCCCGATTCGGCAATGATGGCACAGGCGAAATCGTGCCAGCTCACATGCGGCTGGCCGGCGAAATGGAAAATGCCGAACTGCGCCGGGTCGTGGCTGATGGCGATGCGGTCGGCCAGCCGCCAGCAGGCCGTCGCGATATCGGCAGCCATGGTCGGCCCGCCGAACTGGTCCGCCACCACGCGCAGCTCGTCCCGTTCGGCCGCCAGCCGCAGCATGGTCTTGACGAAGTTGCTCCGGAAAGGGCTGACCACCCAGGCGGTGCGCAGGATCAGATGACGCGGCAACACCGCCTGCACCGCCTGCTCGCCGGCCAGCTTGCTGGCACCATAGACGGAAAGCGGCGCCGGCAGATCATCCTCGCGCCAGGCCCGCGTACCGCTGCCATCAAAAACATAATCGGTAGAAAGATGCAGCAGCGCCGCGCCGATCTCGGCGCAGGCGCGCGCCAGATGGCCTGGCGCCTCGCCATTGACCTTGAAAGCCAACTCCTGCTCGGTCTCCGCCCTGTCCACCGCCGTATACGCGGCGGCATTCAGCACCACGCGCGGCTTCCATTCGGCAAGGCAGCGCGCCACCGCTGCTGCATCGGTGACATCCAGCGCGGCACGGTCAACGAATATCGCATCGCGGCCCGCCGCATGGCGGCGCAATTCCTGGCCAACCTGGCCCAAAGCCCCGGTGACGAGGAAGTCGGCCACGCTCAGGCCGGCTTGGCGGCGACGACGCGGACGAAATCGGCGTAATCGCGGATATAGTCGCTGGGATCGTAGGGATCGGAAGCAAACACCAGCAGCACGCCATCGGCGGAATACTTGTACTGGATGCCCCAGGTGAGCGGCGGCAGATAGATGCCCATGTCGGGTGAATCGAGCATCACCTCGGTGCGGTTGACGCCATCATCGGCGACTATGGCACAACTGCCATGCAGGCAGACCAGGAACTGATGGCAGCGGTAATGCGCATGCTCGCCGCGCGTCTTCTCGCTCGGCACATTGAATACCGCAAACCAGCGCCGTGGCGTGAAGGGAACATCCTTCGGAATATCCGCCACCGCCAGATCGCCGCGCATGTCGCGCACTTTCTTGAAGCGGTGCAAGGTCACGTCGCCAACGCCGATGCGGATGCTGTCCTGGCCGGGCGGGAAATTCGGATTGAACTGCTCCGGCTCGCGCGCCAGACCCAGCGCATGGGTGGAGACATAGCCAGTGATGCGGATCGGCGAACCGCTGACGATGGCATAGGGCGGCACATTCTGATCCACCACCGAACCAGCCCGCACCACCGCGCCGGCGCCGATGCTGACGCCCCGGCTGATGACGCTGCCGGCACCGATGCGGGCGCCGGCGCCGATCACGATATCGCCGCTGCCGGCGGACGGTTCCTCGAATGCCACGCCCGGGCCGAGATTGACGCCGCGTCCGAGCCTCACCCCGGCCCAAACCTGGGTGAAACCGTGCAAGACACATTCAGCGGCAACTTCCGCACCCGGATAAACAGCGACAAAATCGCCGAGCATAACCCCCGGCGACACTTCCACACCTGGATGCACCATTGCGTTCGATGATTTCTGCATGTAACCGCCGCTGCGTGATTGCGCCTGTCGAACCTCAATGACCTTGCCACCAAGCATTACCGTATCATCTTATACACCGCCGACGATACGGAACTATGCCGCCAAGCGGTTGAACACTCCTTGATATGCCTTCTCGATCACATCCCAGGCATACGTTTCATCGACAAATTCCCGCCCCTGCTGCCCCAGCACGGCGCCGGTTTTGCCCAGCAGTGCCTCGGACAGCATCATGAACTCGCGCGGCGTATCATACCACAAGCCACCCTGCGACCGGCGACATTGATCCACCAGCACTGAGCATTTTCCATTGACTAGGGCGGGCCTTGCCAGCGCCCAGCCTTCAAGTAGCGTGATCGAGAGGCTCTCATAAGGTGACGGCATCACCACGATATCCGCAGCAGCGTAAGCATTCCACTTGACCTGATCATCGACATAACCGAGTACAATGATGTCCGGGTGCTGCGGGATGGGCATCATCGGGCGGCCAATCAGTACCAATTTCTTGGGCCCACGGTTGCCCTGGCGCATGGCCATGAATATGGCCATCAGATCGCCACAACCCTTCGATGGATCGACGCGCCCAGCATAGAGCAGGAAGGAGTCATTCAGCGAGAAGGCCTTGCGAAATGCCGCCGCATCCACCTGCCCGGGCCGCTCGATACCCGTGCCAATAACCGGCCATGAAGTGTCGAGGCCGGGGAAACGCCGATTCAGAAAACGCTGCTCCTCCGGCGTACTGTAGACCATCCCGGCGGCGGAGCGAAACAGATCATCCCACATCGGGAAATGGATCGCCCATTCATCATGTGCGAAAGGCACCAGGATGGCTTTCGACGCCACCAGCGGCAGCGCAAAGAAGGTTTGCGCATAGAGGTAGCCAAAGAAAAAGAAGGCATCATAGTCGGCTTGGTTGGCGGCGATGAAATCATACAGGGCCGGGCACCAGGGACCCTGAGCCCGCATCCACTCGGCCTGCATCTCGGGTGTCGCCCCTGGCCCAGCCGCAATCACTTCGCGGGACAAGCGGTCGAAATGCGCCATGTCGCGCTGCGACGCATTGGCGAAACGCCGCACCGTTACTCCCTGCAACTCCGATACCCCTTCCGGATAGTGGTTAGCCCAGGTGTCGTAATGCAGTGCGCAGGTGGTCAGCACTTCCACCGACCAGTGGCGAGCCATGCGGATGGCGACATCACGGCATAGCATCTCGGCACCACCATTCACCTCTTCGCCGCAGCGCTGGACGACAAAGGCCACCCGTGGTCTAGGCTTGGCGGGAGTGGCGAAGGTCGGCATGGCAGACATATTCTATCTTATCCGACGCTTACGGGTTGCACCATATTGGCGATCCGAGACATGAAGACCGGGCCACAGGCTGCCAGGAAGGCATCCCGTCGGCCGGCCTCCATCATGGCGGCGGCACCGGCATCGCCCAGTCGGCGCGCAAGCGCCGGATCCTCGGACAGCATCCGCAGTTTCCGGGCCGCATCTTGGATATCCGGCTCGGCCCATACTGCGCCGGGCAAGGCCGGATATATCCCTTGCGGATCATCAACCGGAACCAAATCGTGCCGCACCAGCATGGCATTGCCGTCGTTCAGGAAATCGAGATTACCTGACCATCCGGTGGCGACCGATGGAATGCCATAGGACAACGCCTCCGCCATCAGCAAGCCATAGCCCTCGGCACGGTGCAACGATATCACAGCGTCGCAGCATTGCAGGCAGTGATGCATATGCTGCCGCGACCAGACTTCCTCGATCAGCCGTATATTGCCAACGCCGTCGATCTCCCGGCGCAGTTCCTGATACGACGGATGCTGCGGATCAATACTGTGGCTCTTGAGAATGAGCAAGGCCCGGCTAGAAGAGCCGAATGCCGCCTTGAAGGCGCGCACGGCAGCCAGCGGATTCTTGCGCGCCAGTGAGGAACGCATGTCGAAGGCATTGAGGCAGACGAAGACATCCGGCCCGATATCGAAAGCTGCCCGGCCCGGCCCGGCTGCGATAGGCGCGGGCGGAATCGGGACGACACGCACCGGTACATCCACCGAACGCCGGATCGCTTCCGCACAAAATTGGCTTGACGTCCATATTTCGTGCAAGTAACCGGCAGCGGCACGCCATTCCGGTGGCAATACCGGCAATTCCCAGTGCCAGACACCGATCAGCATGCGCTTGCGGTACATCGACGCGCCAATTTCGGCAAGTGCATTGATCGTTTCCGGGGCATTGAATTCCAACACGATAACGCCGCCGCCGCGCATCAGGGTGGCATCATCACTGTGATCGAAATCCCGTCGCACGAAAACATCGCTGAGATCAATTGGTTGAGCCTCGATACCCGCAGCCGTGAAAGCCTGCAGATGCAGCCGCGCCGCCTCGCCAAGCCCCAAGGCCGCATTCAGCATACCGGCCACATAGAGGCCGCCGGGTCGGATTTCATCGATTGGCAAGGGGGGAGGCGTTCGCCGCCGCTGCTGCTCGAGAAAGCGATGCAGCAGCGGCACAACAATGCCGCGCAAACCATGCGGCATCGGTAGCCAGCGCCAGATCCTGCGCAATACATGCAGAACAGGATTGACCTGGATCAGTATGCCCACATCCTTAGGGGTACGGGTCCGGTTGCGCGGCACATCACACCATCAGGTCTTGTGGCCGATAACGGCGAAATCGAGCGCACCGAACAACAGGGAGTGGACCGTACGCAGGAATTTGGACGCCCCCTCATCCAGGGGCGGAGGCGACGGATGTTTATTTAGGCGCAGAATTTTGACCTCCGGGAAGCCCAGGGTCTGCATTAGCGTCATCATCTGCAGGGGCACGATGGGCGATTGATGGGTCGGGTCGAGATAGAAATCACAGGAACCCACGATAAGGTTCTCTGGATTCGGGGTTTCAAACACCACGATTCCGTTCGGCGCCAGCACGCGGGCCGCTTCTTTTATAAGCTGCAGACGCAGCTCAAGCGGCAAATGCTCCACGACATGGAAAGCCGTGACAACACCCAGGCTGCCATCGGACTGTTGCCGGAGATAATCGAGCAGATCCATCTCCACGACATTCAGGCCGCGCTTCAGGTTATGTCCGACAATACCGGCGTTGATGTCGACGCCACAGGCATCCAGGCCCATTTCTTTCATGATCTCAAGCCACTCGCCACGGCCACAGCCGAGATCCACGGCTTTCCGCGCCTTGATCTCCGGGGGGAGTTTTTCGATTATCGGACGGTAAACACCAAGGCGCTTGACGATTTCATCGCGCGAACCGCGCAAGCGGTCCTCGAATGATTCGTAGATACGCTCGAAGGTAGGTGACCGCCGCAGTGCCTCGATCTGAGCAATGGAGCGGGAGGTCTGTTCCGCCAACACCATGGCGCGCTTGAGGTCCTCTCCCTGGGTGGCAAGGTTGGCCGTCAATGCCCCGATATTATCCTGCAACTGCGCCGCATTGGCGCCCACCTCGCCGCGCATTGTCTCCAGTGCGCCGAGGAGCTCCAGACGCGTCATGCCCTTCATACGGGACGTCTCGTTGATCACTTCCTGCAGACTGCCGGTTATAGTGGCCACTACGTCATCGATACGCTGGGCGACTGCTTCCACCCGGATGTCGGACGTAGCGATTTCCTGCCGCAGCTCGCCCTGCGTTGCAGCAAGCTGGGCCCGAACCTCCTCGCCCTTTTCATCAATTCGGACCATTAGCATCTGGGAACGTCGATCCACTTCAATCGCCATGGCATCGATGCGGGCAGCGCTGTGACCCAGCGCTTCGTCCAGGGCTTTCTGCACAGCGTGGAGATCGACGCCGATCTTTTCCAGACGGCTGGTAATCGCGGCATTCCGCGTTTGCACTGCTTCTTGCAGCACGGCCAGATCCGCACTGGCCTTTTCCAGGCGGCCGGCAAAGGTGACTTCGTGCGCCATAACAGCCTTGTGCAGAACGGCAGCATCAGCAACGGCCTGGGCGATAGCGGTTTCCTGCGCCTGGATCCTGGCCTCCATGCCGGCGCTCAAAACCTGCAACGCCATCTTGCGCTCGGCCTCAGCGACACGGGACTCTGCTGCCTTGTCACGGACTTCATCCTCCAGGGCGGTCAAACGGTCCGCCATCCGCTCAAGGCTGGAGGTCAGTATCTCCGTGGTGCGGTTGAAGACCTGTTCGCTGCGTTCGGCGTGCTGGTCCACCGTTGCCCGCAACGTCTGCAGTTGCGCATGGATGCGTGTATGAGCGGCATCTACGCCGCGCATCGAGGCCGGCAGTCGCAAGATCGATGTGACAAAGCGGATCGGCCAGCCAATCGTCGAATTGACGAACTTCCGCAGCAGCTGGCGCGGCTTGAATCCCGCGAGCTGCGCGTTGTGCCCGCGCGCTTCCGGTGAAGCCGCGAGCGAGCCCAGCGCATCGAGCTTGCTCACCTGGCCATAGCGCAAGGCATCGACCAGCCCCTGCAACCCGCCCGGATCAGGATCGCGGTGCAGCAGCACCCGATAGGCATTGATGACGAAATCAGCATCTTCGTGCTGCATCAATTCCGAAAGCGATGTCGAAGCGCCGTATTCAAGCATCTCACGCGCACGCGGCGTGCGGCCGAGCAGCAATTTCGGCATCGCGCCTGGCGATGGATTTAGCCGATCCATCGCCATGATATGGCGCTTCAGTTCATCGACATCGATACGTGGATTCTTGCTCGTTAGCATCACGTTTTCCTAATGGGTATCAGGGCCAAGCCAGTTGCTGTGGCTTGGCCGCGTCCGTGACCTCTTGAATGCGGATCTCGGGGTAGAGCCTAGCAATGCCCTCGAAGCGCTTCCCGAGAATGCCGATCACTTCAAATTTCCCGGCATTCTCCTGCCAATGGAAACAGGCCTCGATATGGGTGACCTCAGTATGTATGGCGGCGGTGACACTGTACTTGCCTGGCCCGAGATTTGCCTGCATATCGAAGGAAACCTCGTACTGGCCGTTTGCCGCAAGCGGAATCGGCATATCATGCAGGAAAGTGTTGGTTCCGAAGACCACTTGGCCGAAACGATCGCGAATAGATATGCCTATGGTAACGGCAGGAAGATCGGTATTGGAACGCAACCGCACCAGGATATTCATTCCCTCGCCACTAGCCAGGACGGAACCGCGCGAATTCGCGCCAGTAACCACGACATCCGTGATCTCGGCATCGAAGTTGCCAAAGGAATAATCCGGCTTGTCCTCGATCACCATGCGGTATTCGGTGTCCCGCTCGCGCGACAGCATAAAATTATAGGCGTTCAGCACTTTCTCGGTTTCAGCATCCTCTACGACAGTTCCCTTGTGCAGCAGGATGCTGCGGTCACACATCATGCGCAGCGTGCCAGGGCTGTGTGATACCAGGATCAGCGAACCGCCGGCCTCGCGGAACTCCTTCATCCGCTTGTGGCATTTCTGCTGGAATGCGGCATCGCCCACTGCGAGAGCCTCATCGACGATGAAGCAGACCGGATCGGCTGCGGTGGCGATGGAAAAGGCCAGCCGCATCACCATGCCGGAAGAATAGGTGCGCAAGGGATGCTCAATGAACGCGCCCAATTCGCTAAAGGCCACAATGTCGTCATAGCGCGCCGCGACTTCATCGCGGCTCATGCCAACGAGCTGGCCGTTAAGGAAAATATTCTCCCGCCCGGAAAGCTCGGCGTTGAAACCCGTTCCCATTTCGAGCAGGCCAGTGATGCGGCCATCGAGCGCCACCCGCCCACTATCGGGCAGCAGAATCCCGACCAGTATCTTCAGCAGCGTGGATTTACCGGCGCCATTCTGTCCGATGATGCCGAGTGATTCTCCAGCCTTCAGTTGCAGGTTGATATCCTTCAGCACATGGTGGACGACATGTCGCGTACCACCGAACAGAACTTCCTTGAGCCGGTCGCTCGGATGTTCATAGAGGCGGAAGGATTTGTTGAGATTCTCGACTATCAGCACCGGCATCTCGTCAAATGAAGTCGCGCACTTCCTTTTCCAGCTTCCGCAGAAAGTACCACGACGCAATGGCCAAGCCCGCAGAGGCCGCACTGACGATACTGAAGCTGGTATAGGGTATTGGCACATCTAGTACCGCAGCCCGAAAAATACCAATGATAGGTGTTAACGGGTTGAACACAAGGGCCTCGGCCGCGAGGCGGGGCAGGATGGACGGGACATACACGATCGGGCAAAGCCAAAACAGGAACTGCAGAGCGATTCCGACCACTTCCTTGATGTCCCGAATGAAAACGAAAAGCGTCGCCAGCAGCAGCCCAACGGCATAAGCCAGGATGACAATGGTGAGGGTTGCCACCGGCAGCAGGAACAGGGCCGCAGGGCGCAACTCGCCATAGAACACCCAGGCAAGGACCAGGAACGTGGCCATGGAGAGGCCAAAGATCATCAACTCGCTCAGTATTACAATCAGCGGCAGGCGGGCCAGGGAAAGCGAAACCTTGGACAGCAGCGGCTTCTTTTCCACAAACAGGCCGCAGGTTCGGATGATCACGCCGTTGAACAGCAGCCAGGGCAGTAGGCCGGAAACCAAATAGACGGTGTATGCATGGGTCTTCTGCGTGCCGGGCAGTTGCGCCCCCATCACACCGCCAAAAATCACGGCGTAGATGATGACCGTGGCCAGGGTCGACAGAATGATCCAGCCGATGCCAAGGGAAGAGCCGCTATAGCGGCGAACGAGGTCTTCCTTTGCCAACACCCAATAAAGTGTGAAATTCCTCATTCATCTACTCTTGGTGGTGGGTCGGGCAGTCAGCGGTATGCGTTACATCGGCTGACGGCATCGCAGCAGGCCTGCGCTTTATATCAGCTAGAGGGCCGCATTGTCTTGCCCCATGCCGGTACGGCGTGAAGAGGAAACCGCCATTTTTACGGTACTCTCGGCTCGCCGTAATTCCCTGCTAAGTATTGGGAAAAACATACTTCACGTGCTAATATTAAGCTCTCAAACCAGAAAACCAACATATATTGGCGTTGTAGAAGCAGGGACAAGAACAATAATGCAAGTTGTTTTTGATCACATTCCCAAAACCGGCGGGCAGTCATTTGCCACAGTAATTCGGACGGTATATGGCAATGAAAATGTAAAAAACGTGCGTGCCGGCGAAGATATCGGTCGGGCTTTATTCCAGAATACAAAATATAAGGCTGTAATCGGCCATTTTTTCTTGAAGCCTGACATTGGCTTTGCGGACCAGCGCCAGTACATCACGATCTTCCGCCACCCAATTGATAGGATCGTATCCATATTCAACTTCTATTCGAGCGGCGATCTCGGTGTGGAGGATGCCGCAACGATCAAGGTGAAGACCCTCACCTCTTTCGACGAGTTCATCGAGAATGACGACCCGCTGATTGGGCCGATGATTTCCAATTTCTACACCCGCCATTACGCCGCCTATCTTTCGAACAAGATCGCCGACATCACAGCCGCCAAGGCTGCCCTCGACCATTTCGACATGGTCGGCCTGCTCGAGCAGTTCTCGAAAACGGTCGACCTGTTCTGCTACAAGACGGCAACGACCTTTGATGGCGACCTACCACACGTCAATGTGTCGTCGGCCCGCCACCACATCTCGCCCGAGGCTCTGGCAAAGGTTGAGAAGATGAACGAGGCCGATCTCGAACTCTGGGTCCATGCGAAGAACCGCTTCGAGAAAGATTACCGGGCGATGATGCGCAGCCTGCTGGCAATGAAAGCCAACGCCGTCGCCTCTGGCACGGAAATCAACGATTTCCAGGCACCGCCCCTGCCGGCCGAGATCATCGCACCCCGCAGCTTTGGCTCGGAAGAGATCATGATCATGACCGGCTTCGTGCAATCGCCCGATGGCGAGCGCAAGGTGAAGTCGGGAGAAATGGCCGAGGTGCGACTGCTGCTGTGCAGCAAGATCAATGCCGAAAATGTCACCGTCGGCTTCACCCTCTATGAGGCGGAAACGCTCACCATGGCCTTCGGCAGCAACAGCCTACTGCTGGATCAAAAGATTTCCTGCAAGGCAGGCTGCTTCTATGAAGTGCGTTTTCTCTTGAAGCTCAATCTCGGGCAGGGCTTCTACCGCCTTGATGCTGCGGTCCATACCGGCTCGGACCACCGTACCAACTGCTATCACTGGCGCGAAGGGCTGGATACCCTGCAGGTCAGCGGCTATGTCGGCAGCTATTCGGAAGGCATCGCCAAGCTAGAGCCCACGGTCAGCATCGCCGATACACTGCTGCAGGAATATTCCTATGGGCTGAAGGTGGAGCCTCTCCCCGATTTCAAGGCGCAGGAAGCCAACAATCGGGTCACCGTGACCGTCCGTAACACCGGCACCAAGCCGATAATCGCCGGCAGCATGGCACCGATCTGCCTGAGCTATCACTGGCTGAAGGCCGATGGTACCCTGTTCGAGCGCGAGGGCCTGCGGACGCCGCTGCCGCGCACATTGAAGCCCGGCAAGTCGATCAAGATAATCATGAATGTGCATTCCCCATCAGCTCGCGGGAAATACATTCTCCGCCTTTGCATGATGCAGGAATTCGTGCGCTGGCTTGATCAGCCTGAATTCGGGGCCGTGGATATTCCGGTCGAGGCTGCTCCCGCCGACTGATCCGGCGGTTCGCAGGCCTGGGGCGGGAGGATTTTCCGCACCGGCCGCAACGCCTCACTTATTCGGGTGTGATCTGGCGCTCTAGGCGTTCGACGATCTGCTCGATCCGGCCGCGAATCCGCTCCGGCAGAAAAGCCTGCCGGCGCTCGCGGCCCGCAGCCCGCAGAATGCTCCGCAATTCCTTGTTACGGATCGCCATGAACCAAGCCCTGGCAACGAGAGACTGATTGCTCTTGTCGGTTAGCAGCAGGCCATTCTCTCCAATGGTCTCGCCCACCGCCGTGCAGTCATAGGCCAATACCGGCACATCGGTCCACATCGCTTCGACAAGCGGCACACCGAAGCCTTCATGTTCGCTGAGCGAAACATACAGGTCGGAGACGCGGTAGAAAGCGGCGAGTTCGGCATCGTTGATCTTGCCGGTAAAGACCACACTGTCCGTAAGCCCGAGCACCTGCACCGTGGCATGCAGATGATCAACATAAGGATCATCCGCCACATAACCGCCGGCAAGTATGAGGCGCGCGGCAGGATCGAGCAGCTTGTAGTTTGCAAAGCACTCGATCAGCTCATCCTGGCGCTTGTTCGGAACCAAGCGCCCGACGAAAAGAATATTGGTCTTGCCATCCCTGAAGCGGCCAATGGTCTGTGCATCCGGCCGCAGTTCCGCAATACGCGGGGAGATCACGATCGGCAGCACCAGCGGATCGGCATAACCGCACTCTGTCAACTCCTGAACATTGTATTCACTGTCACCCGCGGAGCAGGGGAAATGCGGCGCCAATGTCGGCAATTCGAGCCGGCCTTCCTCAAGCAGCTTCGCGAATTCCGGGCGATAGGGTGCGAAGAAATGCGTCGGCGTTATGTTGTGGTAGATAAGTGCCTTGGGGCCCTGGTGCTTCAGGGCCACTTCCGTCGCGCTGCTGCCGATGGAATGATGATAGAGCAGCGCCGCGCTGCGCGGTATCCGGTCCACGCGCATATGCAATGCGCGTTTGGCCAGCTTCCGGTTCAGGCCGCTCTGGGCATAGGCGGTGCTGTGATAGCCCAGCCCACACAGCATGTCGCGAACCGCAAGCACATGGTTGGATATGGCGTCGCCATATTCCAGGGTCGGCGTCAATTGATCGATACGTCGTAGCTTCCTGGTTACTGAGATAATTGCCGGCTTCGGCACCACCGGCGTTGGCAAGCCGAACTCGGCCTCGAAACGCGCGATGGCCACATCCCAGTTAGCGTATTCCTGGGCATAGGCCAAGCCCTTCGCGCCCAGTGCATCAAGCTCGGCCGGTGTCGTCGCCTCAAGCTTCGCGATTGCCGAAGCCCAATCCGCCTCTGTTTCCCCCACGACCCATCCACCCTTGGCGATGTCGACGGCGCAGGCTGTAGCCAAGCAAGCACTGTGCGCCAGAACCGCCCGGCCATGCAGCCAAGCTTCCATGATGACGCGCGAATAGCTTTCATTGGTGCTGGCTGAGACCAGCGCCCGGGTATCGCGCAGCAAAAGATGCTTGGAGGTTTCATCCACCAGGCCAAGATCGATCACCGCGCCATCGGTGCCGGCTCCGTAATCCTTGTCGCCCGGTCCGGCGAGAACTAGCTTAAGATCCGATTGGGGATACTGCTGGCGGAAACGGCAAAAGGCGGCGACAAGGAAATCGACATTTTTGGTCGGATCGCGGCGGCCAAGGCATAACAGGTAACGGCCAGGCTCCAGGCCCCAGTTTGGCGGCAGGCGGCTATCGGCGGTCAGATCCGGGATCGACGGAACGCCACCGCCAACCACCAAGGAGCGGTCCAGTATGCCGGTGCCAAATATGCGCGACGCCAGGATCTTCTCGCCCTCGCTGTTGAAAAGAATCCGCCGCGCGGCCCGCATGATGTCGGCCACCTGCGGCAGGTAGGCATAGACTTCATCATGTAGGCACGGCAGCAGCCAGGCCCGATCCGCAACATGCGGCAGGCCCTTAAGGATCGGGCCATACAGGTAGGGCAGGAACAGGAAGGCGCGATAGCGCTTATGGTGCGCCTTCAGGAAATCCAGCAGAACAGGAGAATTGATATTCTCGGTCGTGAAAATCGCCGCGTCTTCCTCACTGCATGGCGAGATGCCCGGTCGCAGCGTTTCCTTCGACACGGACAGCAGCTTGCCATTCACCCCATGGAAGGCTGCGGCGTTTGCGGCCCGGACAGGAAAGCGCCGGATCATGTAACCATCACTGACCTCATCGACACTGGCGAGTTGGTTCTCAGACCAATTCTCGCCGAATGCCGCACAGCACGTGGTCAACACCTCCACCGGATGCCCGCGCTGCGCCAGCCGAGTCACGATTTCAAACGCATGCATCTCCGCGCCGCCACGCAGTTCAGCGCCGAACCAGGGAATGACGACTGCCACGGGCAATGTCGTCTCGCGTTCATCGCCCTCCAGCGTCACCACCGCATCGGTCAGACCGATACCCAGGCTGCGGACATCGCCATTGCCGCTCGACTGGTCCGGTATATAGGCTTGCTGCACCCGGATCCGGATTGACAGCGCCGCCCCGGCCTCGACCTGTTGCGTGACGGCGGAGAGGATCACCGAAGAGCGCCTGCCGGGTGCGTCGGAGAATGTCCGCTCGACCTTCACGCCGTTGATTTCCAGCTCGATCGTGGCCTGCGGGATCAGCGAGATGATACCTAATTCAATCGAGACTCGGCTACCTCCCGAGCCCTCCAATACGAAATCCAGCTCGGCTACTTCACTGGCGTCGCTCCAGCTCCCCCAGCGCTCGGCCTCATACCAGCCTTCGCCGAGCAAGCGCATGCCCGAACCGCCGAGCGAAAAGCGGTAGATATTGCCGGACTTGGTATAGGGCGGCAGCTCCTTGTTGGGAGGTATCTTATCCTGATCAACCAGAGCGGCGGCAGCGACTATGTCGCACGCTAGGTCCCGGTACTGCTCGGCAACGACGTCCCAGGTGTAGCGCTTGCCAACATAGAGGCGCCCATTCTCACCCCGGAGCCGGCGGTCCTGTTCCGATCCGGACAACGCCGCCACTGCCGCCGCGTATTCCACTGCATTGCTGAAGAGCGCACCGCCGCGGCTTTGCGTGACATGGGCTTTCAGCACGCTGCATTGCGCGCTTGCCACCACCGGCGTGCCGACCAGCCATGCTTCAAGCGCAGCAATGCTCAGGCTTTCCAGATTCGACGCATTAACCAGGAATTGCGCGTTCGCCAGCAGGCTGAACTTCTCGGCTTCGTCGACCATGCCGAGATAGCGGATATGGGGCGACGATGGCAATTCCATGCCAAGCTCGCCGATCAGGACCAGGGGAGATTGCTGCTGCAATTCCAGCGGTAACGCTTGGTGATAAGCGAAGAGTTCGTCGCACCGCTTCATCCGGTTGATGCGACCGATATATATCTGGTAGGAGCCGACTTTGAGATTGAAGCGGCTGTTAGCTAGGTCGGTATCGACACCCTGCAGCGGCAATTCGACGCCAATGCCGATGGTGGCGTGGCATTGCTGGACCTGCGACCGATAGCCGCGCCGTCTGGCAAACACCAGCTGCTTTTCCTCGTCGGTATTGTAGCAAAGGCCGGCCGGCAGGTCGAAAAAACTGTCGAAGAACCGGCTGCCCAATGGCAGCTCGTCATGGGCGCAGGGCGCGAGCAGGGCCTTGTGCCTCACCAGCGGCAGAATCTGCGTCGTGGTGGCATAGAGATAGGGGGCGAAGAAGAACAGGTCGAAATCATCGGCATGCTGCTGCACATATTGCTGCATCTGCCAGCAGGTCGGGCCGATTTCGCAAAGCCACTGCCATATTTCGGCTTCGCTGGCGACGCCATCCAGCACCCGCTCATCCAGGGGCAGGAAATGTACCTCTTCCGGCCGATGGATATCGATGGGGAAACGTAGGACCGGGACGCCGTTGACCCGGTCCGGTCCGGCCGGGTAGTCGTTGACGAAGCGCTCCTTGTAGTCGCGGGCGCAGCTCGTCAGCACCGTGACGTCCCAGTATTTGCCGTGCATATGCTCGGCCAGCATGCGGCAAAGGGATTCGGCGCCACCCACCACCTCGGCGCCGTAACGGGGAGAGATGACGGCCACTTTCAACATGGGCCGGCTGTCTGCCGCAAACGCTCCCCCGTCCATAAAGCCTTCATTCTCCTTAATAGAGTCTTATGCAGCCCGCCGCACAGAAGCACCCCGCCCCCTGGCCGTGGCGCGTGCCGCGGAACACTGCCCCGTAAAGCTGCCTAGTCGTGGCCCTTCCCGCTATCGGTCAGGCGGCGCAGGTCTGCATCCACCATCATGGTGATCAGTTCCTGCAGCGATGTCCGAGCTTCCCAGCCCAGCTTCGCCTTCGCCTTCGCCGGATTGCCAAGCAGGATGTCGACTTCGGCTGGGCGATAGAAGGCCGGATCCTGGCGCACATAATCCTGGTAATTCAGGCCGACATGGGCGAAAGCGAGTTCGCACATATCCCGCACGCTGGTGGTCTTGCCTGTGGCGATCACATAGTCATCGGCTTGGTCCTGCTGCAGCATCAGCCACATGGCCTCGACATAATCGCTGGCATAGCCCCAGTCTCGCTTCGCATCGATGTTGCCGAGCGCCAAGTCCTTCTGCAAGCCAAGCTTGATGGCGGCAACCGCGCGGGTGACCTTGCGGGTTACGAACTCGATTCCACGCAGCGGCGATTCATGATTGAACAGAATGCCGCTCGAGGCGTGCATCTTATGGCTCTCGCGATAATTCACCGTCATCCAGTGCGCCATCAGCTTGGCGGCGCCATACGGGCTGCGGGGATAGAACGGCGTCTTTTCATCCTGGCGCTCGGCCTGGATCAGGCCGAACATCTCGCTGGTCGATGCCTGATAGAAACGCACATCCGGTCCGCCCAGGCGCGCCGCTTCCAGCATGTTTACGGCGCCAATGCCGGAAACATTGACCGTCAGCAGCGGCTGCGCCCAGGAGGTGCCCACGAAACTCTGGGCGGCCAGATTATACACCTCATTGGGCTGGGCCTGCTGCACTGCACGCTGCAGCGACGTGATATCAAGGAGGTCACCATCAACCAGGGTGATGTCCTGCAGCACCTCGAGTTCCCGCAGGCGCCACAGATTGTCGGAAGTGCGGCGGGCAATGATACCAAAGACCTTGTAACCCTTGCCCAACAGGAACTTCGCCAGATACGCGCCATCCTGCCCGGTGATCCCGGTAATAAGTGCCGACTTCGTCATACTCTCCCTTTCATACCGAAACCATTCCGCCCGGACGTACCAGCGACCGAGCAATACCGGCAAAGGCTAGTCTGGTTGATCCACAGCTTAACATAGCATTGACCCAGATTATAGTGCGGCGCGGTATGGAGCGCGCACTTTCGGTCGTAATCCGGGACATATAGACAGTTTCCCAGCGTGAAATTACCGCCCAATCATCATGCACTTTGTTAGCGATCCACAATTTTAGAATACTTATTTATTCGCTATTTCCCGAAAAACTTGCACCACCTCGACTGCCTGAGCCTCAGTCATATCGGCGCCAATCGGCAGGCTGAACACTTCCTTGGCCATCGCCTCGACCAGCGGCAGGGCGGGCGCCTGCAGGGCGATTTCGGCATAGGCTTGCTGCTTGTGCGGCGGGATCGGGTAGTGGATCAGAGTGCCGATCCCGCGCCGCTCCAAGGCCCGCTGCAACTGGTCGCGCTGCCGGCTGCGCACCACGAACAGATGCCACACCGGCTCAGCCCAGTTCGACACTTGCGGCAGGACAAGACCGGTGTCGGCCAGCCCAGCGGTGTATATCGCGGCAATGCGAGCGCGGATGTCATTGTCCTGATCCAGCCGCTTCAGCTTTTCCCGCAGAAAAGCCGCCTGCAATTCATCGAGCCGGGAGTTGTAGCCCTTTTCCTCGTTGATGTATTTTTGCCGCGATCCGTAATTCCGCAGGCAACGTAGCCGCTCGGCTAGCGCATCGTCATTGGTGGTGACCGCTCCGGCATCCCCCAATGCCCCCAGATTCTTGCCCGGATAGAAGCTGAAGGCAGCCGCGTCACCCAGGCCGCCGGTGCGGCTGCCGCGATAGCGAGCGCCCTGGGCCTGGGCGGCATCTTCCAGCACCTTCAGACCATGCTGGGCTGCCAGATCGCAGATCGGCTCCATATCGGCAGGCTGGCCATAGAGATGCACCGGGATGATCGCCTTGCTGCGCGGCGTCAGTGCCGCCGCAATCCGCGCCGGGTCGATATTGTAGGTTCCCTCCACCGGCTCTACTGGCACCGGCACGGCCCCGACCTGACTTGCAGCAAGCCAAGTGGCGATGTAGGTGTTGGACGGCACGATCACTTCATCGCCTTGCCCGATATCCCAGGCACGCAGCACCAGATGCAGCGCATCGAGGCCGTTGGCCACGCCGATGCAATGCTTGACGCCGCAATAGGCGGCGAATTCCTGCTCGAATGCCGCCACCTCCTGGCCCAGGATGAACCAGCCGCTATCCAGCACGCGGTCCAGCGCCGCATGGAATTCGGCCCGCTGCCGTCGATTGACCGCGCCAAGGTTATAAAAAGGAATCATGCCGTTCTCATTCCGTGGAAGCCTTCCGCACGGCGGCGATGAAATCCCCGTAGTCGCGGTAATAGCTTTCTTCGCTGTAGAAATCCGACGCCAAGGCCATGCATATGGAATTCGAGGAGAAATTGTCGATCACACGCCAGATCAGGGGCGGTATGAACAAACCGGTATAGCTGCGGTTCATCTGGAAGGTCTTCTTCCGCGTGCCATCGTCAACGGTGACATCGAAGGACCCCGACATCGCGATCAGCACCTGCAGCAACTTCTTATGCGCATGGCCGGCACGGTCAGAGCCACCCGGCACGTCATACAGGTAATAGACGCGGCGAAACTCGAAGGGGATATGGCGGCCGGATTCCAGGAAGGTCAGGTTGCCACGATGATCGGATATCTTCGGCAGGCTGATCAGCTTGCAATCGTCAACCGTGGTTCGCGGCGCGGCGCTTCCATTCATCAGTTATCCCCCAGTGGACGCCATTAATAAACTTTCTCGACCACGAATTCCGGCCGCTTGTTCGCCTCGTTCGACAAACGCAGCAGATATTCGCCAATCACCCCGAGCATGATGATGATCAAGCCAAGCAGGAAGGTGATGAGGGCGATGATCGAGGCAAAACCGGCCTGATGCACATTGCCCAGCATGGCGTTGATGACAACGAGAACGCCATAGCTGAAGCTCAAGGCAGAAACCACGACACCGACCCCGGAAATGAAGCGGATCGGCGTCGGCGAGAAACCGAGCATGACATCGAGGAATGCCGTGAATTTCTTAGCGAAAGTCCAGCGCGAGCGGCCATGTTCGCGCTTCAGGCGCTTGTAGGACACCACAACCGGCTTGTAGCCCAGCCAGTAAACCAGCAGCGGGATGTACATGCTCTTCGAGCTGTTGAGCAGTGGCTGCAGGATCACCCGGTCCATCAAGGCGATGTCGAAACCGCCGGAAGGGAAACCGGGCAGCACGAAGCGATGCAGCAGCCAGTAATAGACTGCGGCGAAGAACTTGGTGTGCCAAGGATCCTCACGGCTTTCCCGCACCGCGATGACAAGCTGCGAGCCAGCCAGCCAGTGCCCAAGCATTTCCAGGATCAGTTCAGGCGGGTCCTGCAGGTCGGCGGCCAGGAAAACGAAACAGTCGCCGGTGATATGTTCCATGCCGGCCTTCAGCGCCCGGATGGCGCCGAAATTCCGGGTCAGCTTGATCACCTTGGTGGCGGCCCGCTGCTCCTTGATCTTGAGCAACTCGGCAAAGGAATTGTCGCCAGAGCCGTCATCCACGAAGATCAGTTCCAGGGCAACGGATTGCTGCGCGAGCGCCGCTTCGACTTCCTTCAGCTTAACGAATAGCGGAGGAAGCGAACCCTCATTGAAGTAGACAGGAATGACAACCGAAAGTGTTTTCATGCCCGATCAGGCCTTCGGCAATTCTGGGATGCAGGTGGGGCCCGCGAGAAGCTAGCAGTTGCTTACACTAACTATATTGCTGCCGCAATAACTCGGCTTTTCCGCCCCGGAACGCAGCGTCAGGCGGCCCGCTGAAACACAAACCGCATCAGCAGATAAGTGGTCGGCACCGTCACCAGCACAATAAGCAGGGGGCCGAGCCGCGGGTCCAGCGCCAGCACCTCAACCCAGATCCAGAGCAACCCGAGCCCCAGGGCATATTGGAAGATATAGACTGCCGGAAACGTGATCATGGTCTGCACCAGGCGTCCGACCTTGAACACGAAGAACCGGTTGAGGATGAAGGAAATCACGATGCCGAGGACGAAGGAAATCGAATAGGCCACAAAGGAACTGAAATATAGAAGGAATATCAAATATATAACATAGGTTGACACCGTATTGATGCCGCCGACGACAATGAATCTGGCGAAACGGACCGATAACAGCTTCTGCAACATGGCGGCCATCGGCCAGTTTCCTTGAAGCCAGTGTTCTTGAAGACCGCGCATCTGGCGGCGGGCCGGTCGCAGCGCGGATGATTACGCCGAGGCCTGCCGCATATCAACCGCGATTTTGCCCATGCCCGCCCCCCGGTGCAGCAGGTCGAGATATTCAGGAATCTGGCGGAAGGATATGGTGTGGCTGGTGATCGGCCGGATGCGCCCTTCGGTGATCAGCCGGTTGGCCTCCGCAGCTTCCTGCTCATTGGCAAAATGCGAGCCAATGATCCGCTTAACATTCATCCACAAGTAGCGCAGATCAATCGTACAATTATGGCCACTGGAGGCCGCACAGGTAACGATACGGCCTCCACGGCGGGCCAGGTAAACGGAAAGACCCAGGGTTTCTCGGCCAATATGCTCAAACACCACATCGATGGGGCCGTTATACTGGCGGTCCAGCAGCATCTTGAACTTCCGCCAATTGGCCAACAGCGGTGCCCCGTGCTCATCTACCAGTGGCCCGGTGACTTCGGAACGGTTGACGATGAAATCCGCCCCCTGCGCCCGGGCGAAGTCTGCCTTTTCCGGGCTGGAGACGACAGCGATGGCAGTGCCGCCGAGCATCTTGGTCAGCTGGATGGCAAAGGCCCCCAACCCGCCGGCCGCGCCCCAGATCAGGCAGGCCTCGCCGGAGCGAAGCTGCGCACCATTGGGCGAAACGAGCATGCGGTAGGCAGTGGACAGGGTGAGGCCATGCGAGCCTGCAACCGCCCAGTCGAGGCCGGGCGGCTTGGGTAGGAGCTGCGCCTCGCGCACCAGGGCATATTCGGCAAAGGCGCCGAAATTGGTTTCATAGCCCCAGATCGCCTGACTCGGCGAAAGCAGCGAATCAATCTGTGACAGGCTGTCGTTCGGATCGACGACATTGCAATGCACGACCACTTCGTCGCCGGCCTTCCAACCGCGCACCGCCGCACCGGTCTTAACGATACTGCCAGAAGCATCGCTGCCGACAATCTGGAAATCGGTCTGGTGGTGAGTGCAATCTGGATTGCGCCGCACGAAGCCGGCAATCAGCGAGAAGGCATCGGCCGGATGACTCAGCAGGCTCCAGACGCTATTGTAGTTCAGCGCCGCACCCTTGACCTTGATCAGGACCTCACCAGGCTTCGGCTCGGGAATCGCCACCTCGCGGAATTCCCCGAATAGGCTGGGGCGCCGCTCCGCAATCGGCGTTGCCAAGGCACGCTTTGCGCCAGCCTGGGAAATGCCAAAGGCAAGCATCGTCTCGGCCATGGCGCCCTCAGCCCAGTGTCGGAAACCAGGTTTCCGGCAACGGATCGCCCTCCTGGAATTTGAGTCCCATGCGGTGCAGCGGCGGCGTCGGGTTGACGCAGCGCCACGTCATGAAGGAATCATCCACCAGATAGCGGATCGACAGTGTGCGGCGGATGCGCGTGGAGTAATTTGGCAGCGCCTTGTGAACAGAGCGGTAGTTAAAGACGATGGCATCGCCCGGCGCCATGGAATAGGTGATGATGCCGCGCTGGCTGATCCGGCGCACTTCATCGTCGGTCAATTCCTTGAACTCGCCGATCTCCTTGCTCATCAGTTCACCGGCCTTGAACCGTGCCGGCATGTAGAGCTGGCTCAGCTTGTGCGAACCGCGAATAAAGGCCAGCGCGTTGTCCTCGCTGACATAATCCGGCGTGATCCACACCGAAACATTCTTTGGCCCATCGACAAGGTAATATGGCTGGTCGTGGTGCCAGGGCGTTTCCTTGGCCTCGCCGCCTTTCACCAGCACATGGTCATGGAACAGCCGCACCGTCTTCGAGCCAGTCAGGCCCTTGATCAACTCGATATTCTCCGGCCGCTTGACGATCGCCTCGATATGCTTGTTGCGACGCCAGTTATTGAAGTCGCTGAAGAACATCTTGTCTGGATTGGCCGTATCGCCGAAATTCGCCGCCATGCGGCTGGGCTTCTCCAGCGCTTCCGCAATCGCCGTTTCCAGTACCGGCAGGTCGGTCTGCGAAACCAGCCCGCGGACCAGAACCACACCATCTTCCTCCAGCGCCTGGCGCATGGCCGGAATATCGCGATGCACGACCTGCGTCATATCAGTCATCGTGAAGGCCTTTCACCTTGCCGAAGGACATTGCCCGGAACTTCGCGGCCTGTGCTTCGTAGTCGGAGCGATCAACCTGATAATTGTAGAATTCGCCATCCTCGCTGATCGGCTTTGCCATCTTCATCAGGGCATGGATGCGGATCATCTTGTGGAAATTCTTATTGATGATCCAGGGGCCGCAATAACGGCGGTCGAGCAGATCGAAGGCGAGGGCATAAACCGACTGACAGATATCGACGCCAACCTGGGGCGAAGCAGCATCAGAAACGATCAGACTCTGCCAGTTACAATGATCCTTGCCGAGCAGTTCAGTGATGCGGAAAACCCCGACATCCTGTCGCTTTTGCTTGTCATGCAGCACGTAATACACTTCTTCACCGGCAGCGAGCCGGGTCAGGTATTTGTCGAAATAGGCATATTGATGTTCGATGCCTTCGGGCAGCGGCAAAAGATGACTGGACGGATTATTGTGCCGCAGATTGTACATGAATGGGATATCTTCCCGCTGCATCGGTCGAGCGCGGCAGTAATGCGATTCAAAGTTCAACAGCCTCGGATCAATCAAAACTCAATCCCCCTTGCAGATCGATCACGCCGCCATTCAGGTAACGGTTGGCGAGTACGAAATCGATTGCAGCGACCACATCCTGGCCGGTCCCCAGCCGATTGACGGCAATCTGCCGCTTCATCCGCTGCAATTCCTCCTCCTTGAAGGGGTCCAGCATGCGGCCATCGAAATACCCCAGGCGCAGCGACACAGACGAGATATTGAAACGGCCATATTCCTTGCCGATGACTTCAAAGAACTTCTCACCGAAGGCCTTGGAGGCGGCGTAGACGCTGATGCCGCGCGCCGTGGTCGTTGCCCGGAAGGAGCTGAGATATATCAGCGTGCCATAGCGCGCTGCGATCATATGCGGCAGCAGCATCCGCGCTAGGCGCACATAGCTCGCCACGTTGACATCCACGGACTGCATCAGCTCTTCCAGCGGCTCGCTGATCAGCAACTCTTTCTGCGTGCGGAAGGCAGCGCCGACAAAGGCAATGCGCAGGCGTTTCTGCTGCAACAATTGCCGCTCCGCATCCAGGGCAGCCTCAAGCTGGTCGATGGAGTTGATGTCGCGGCAATTGTCGCGTGGCTGCGGCTGTCGGCTATTGTAGATGCGGATAAAACGGCAATCGCGTTCGAATAGCGACAGCAGCAGCCGCGTCTCCGAACCATAGGCAACGATCACGTCTGGGGTCATATCTGGCTGGTTGGCCGCCGGCTGTGTCATTGCACCGGAGCCAGGACAACGCAGGAAGACGACAGGCCGACGCCGAAGCCGCAGAGCGCGTTCCGCCCGGTATTGACGATGTCGAGATGCCTAGTCAGCAGGATCGGAATGGAGGAGGACACGGTATTGCCCACCTCACCCACATTGCTGGGCACGGCCTTCGCGGCGGCGAATTCCTTGGCCATGTTATCTACCACCAGCGCACTGGCCTGATGGACGAAAACACTGTCGAGATCACCCAAGGCAAGGCCGGCCGACGCGAGGGTTTGAGCAAGCTGTGGCCCCACCTGCCGGCGGGTGAACAGAAACACATCCGCTCCCGACATATGGAGGAAACCGTCATTCTCCGCCGAGCCAATGCCCTGATAAAGCATGGGGCGGCCCGCCCCATAGGTATCATGCGTCTGGGCGGCAATCCGTATTCTCGGTTCCGAAGTGATAAGAGTGGCCGAGGCCCCATCGCTGAATACCGCCTGCGTCGAACGATCATCATGCCGCAACTTGCTTCTGTAGCGGTCGGCGCAGACCAGCAGCACGGCACCGGCGCTCGGCAGCAAGGCCGTGGCGACGCATAATCCCTGCACGAAGCCGGAGCAGCCTTGATTTATGTCAAAAGCCATCGCCGCGCGCGGCAGCCCTAGGGCATCATGCAAGATGCAGGCATTGGCCGGCAGGAAATAGACCGGGCTCTGGGTGACATAGATCACCGCACCGATGCGTATATCGGGGTGACGCTCAAGCACCTCGCGGCTGGCCTTGATGGCCATATCTAGGGCGGTGCCCTCGGTTTCGTAGACCGTTTCGATGCCGGTCTTGGATATCAGGCGGCTGATATCGTCAGGAAAACGCTCCCGGATACTGATGGGCTTTTCACCCAGTGCATAAGCTATATCCAGTATTCGGAAGCCCATTGAAGCAATCAGGGTAGTTTGCCGGACAGCAAATCGTAGAATTCACGAACGGAGGTGGCACCACCCAGGTCAGGAATATCTTGCGAAATATTGTCGTATGTATCGTTGAGGTAAGTAATGATCGACAGATGGCCAAGACTATCCCACTCGGGAATTTCAGAGGCCTTGGTCTCCGGCGTCACGCGCGATTCATCAATCTCCAGACCGCGAGCAATTACTTTAGCAAACTCTTCGATTTTCATATAACCTCCTTAACAATCTACATTTTCCGCGCTTCTATTGGGCTCGACACCTAGCTTTTCGCCCATCGAAAGTCAAGCCGCCCACACCTCGGTGGGATTTGCGGCTATCTGCCGCGAAGGAATTGCAGATCTCCCCAATCCCACAGGCGGGTGGGATTGCTGTCGATCCCATTGGGCAGGGCGTTCCATAGCATTGGGGCGGAATCGAGCACGGCCCACCAGTGGATATAGCCCCCCAAGGCGGTCGCGGCGAGGGCAAATCCCAGAATCCCCCAGCGCATCGGGCGGGAGGAAATACCGAGCTGCAGGAAACAAGGCACAACCAACAGCATCAGGAAGCCATATATTGGAGCGTGCAGCCGGGGGCCGAAGGAGTGCCCACCCCACCAATGCGGGAAGCAGGCCGTCATTAAAATGAAAATACCGCAGATGATGGACAGGAAGCGGAAGAACCAGCGCTGTGGCACCGCCTTCGCCCAGGCCAGATAGGCACCTGCGAGCGAAAGTAGGAAAATTGGGTTAAAGATGAACAGGCCACGGTTCGGGCTGAATAGCTGCCCCGGGAACGCCTCCGGGAACACCGCGGGAGTCAGCCGCCCGCTGCCATAGTAGGGCGGCTGCAGCGTGCCATAGGTCAGGTAGGACCAAAGAAAAAAGCCGGTCCCGAGAATACCGCCCAGCAAAGCGACGTGAACCGCCGTTTCCCGCCGCCGCCATAACAGGACGGCAAAGCCCGCAACGATGAAGATGGCGAAGTCAGGCCTAACAACATAGCCCAGGGCCATAACCGCCGAAATCAGCCAGGGCGGACTGTCATCTTCCAGCAGCAGTGCCGCCAGCATCATCGCCAGCAGCAGGCCGGCGTTATGCGACCACAAGCCATTGGCATGGACGGACAAATGCGAGGTGGCAAGGCCGAAGACCAGGCCCAGAGCGAGGCTGGGAAAATGGCTCAATCCCAGCCGGATGGCCATCCAGACCAGCAGCATGACCGAGCCGGCCGCCATGCTGACCGCATAGATCTTGGCCAGCATCACCATGCTGAGATTCAGCAATTTGCCGACAAAGACAAACGGGACCAGGATGAGCGATGTGCCGGGCGGGAAGAAGTTAGTAAAGCTGCCATCGAGGCCGGGGGCGACGCCATACCTACCTACCGCTTCGATCATCGCGGTGAATTGATCAAGGCTGATCGTGCCTTTTTCAATAATCGCAAAGGCGGTCGGCAGATACCAGGTATTGTCACTGCCGGACAACGGCTCTTGCGCGATGAATGCAAAGTAGGTACCTGCGACCAGGAAACCGGCGAGCAGCGCAACGGCCGCATCCTGCTTGCGATAACGATAGAGCATGGCCGGCAGCAAAAGCAGCGGCAGGCAGTAGATGAGCGCGAATGCCAGATCAACAAGCAGCTTTCCGATGCCGCCCGCCTCTTTGTACACCTTGAAATGGCTGATCAGCACATCCCGCTGCCCCTCATACAGGATGCGCAATTGGATTACCGCCGGGCAAGCATCCGAGGTGAAGCCGTAGCTGTGCCGTACCCGCCCCTCGCCTTGCTGGTGACGGAATTGCTGGCGGGGATTGTCATATGCGGCACCGGCAAAGAAATCGACCCAGAATGATGAGCCGACATCGCTGGCAATGGTGAAATTATAGCGCGTGAAGGGGTCGCAGCGGAGTGCGACGGTGGCGACGGAGACCGGCGAATTATGCGGCAACCTCAGCCCACCTCCAACCGACGACAAGCCATTCCAGGCACTGCGCTCGGACACGACTAGTTCGTCCATGCCGCGCTGGGCGTCTTGCCGCCATTCCACGAAATACTGACTACTGGCAAACGCCCAGACCAGGGCCGTAAGCAGGCCCCAAATCAGCAGGGTATCGAAGAGAGAAAACTTCAGGGCGAAGAAACCATGAGCAGAACGCTCAACCGAAACCGCGCCCTTCTCTTGCCGGGGGCGCGGCGGCGTCATGTAAGCTCCTCGGCAGGATAACTGCGATAGAGCCAGCTCGGCTTGAGTGGGTTCGGCGGCTTGGCCTTGACCGAACGTGAAAACAGATACTGCCCTAGATCCATCTCGCGGCCCTTGAAGTCGCGCAGCAGATTGCTGAGCTTGCCTTGATCGACAAAAGCCCCGGCGTGATTGGCATGGACATCGGCGGTGTAGAAGATTTCCTCCATGAACCCGCAATGCCGCAGCAAGGTCACCAGTTCATGCCTGTTGTATTCGCGGTTATGTCGGCCATAGGGGCCATAACCGGAATAAGGATCATACATATTGGAGCCCTGGATCAACCGCGCCACATTCTCCAGCCGCGCCACATTCGGCGTCGTCAGAATCAGCCGCCCGCCCGGCTTCAGGATGCGCCAGACTTCCCGCAGCGTTGCCGCCGGATCCATCAGCAAATGCTCGATGACCTCGCAGAACAGCACGTAATCGAAGCTCTCATCCGCGTATGGCAGCTTTTGCGATTCGACATTGATATGCCGGAAGGGCATCGGATGGCTGACTTGCCCCCGCTCCGGATCCGTATAGACAAGCGTCTGCACGACCTCGTCGGGCGTGCCGGGCAGGTCACCAAAATAATTGGTCAACTTTAGGTCGACATTGGTGAACCGCTGCAGCAGCCATGTGGTGAAATAGGGATTGGCGCCGATCTCAAGCGCCGTGCCGCCAAGATCCCGCACCAAGCCCCAGGTATGCAGAAACCGCTCGCAGTCCTGGCGAGCATAGGCATCAAGGGCACCGGCCGGGCTGCCATCAATCGAAAAGGACAGGAAGACATCAAGAATCGCCTGAGGCGACCACCCCTCTGGCAGCGGCAAGCCGGGTTGAACTTCCCGCGGGGAAACCACTGAGGGGGTCTGCGCCATTATTATTCTCTCGCTATCCGCATGCCGAAATTTAGCAAGGCCGCAAAATAGTTAGGCTTTCTTGCCACTGTCAATTCCCAAACATGGCTTGGATTGACCAAGCCACCAGGCAGCCCACGGCGATGCCGGCGAGAATCTCGATTTTGGAATGCCCAACTCTTTCGCGCAGAAGCTGTGCCTGCGGCTCTGCTTTCCGCAGGCCATTGACCGCGGCAGCCAGATTGCCGATCTGCCGACGTAGGCTGTTGGCATCTAGCATCACGATGAAAGAAAGAGTAAGCGCAACCCCGAAGGCCGGGTGCCCGATCCCTTCCTTCAGGGCAATAAGCGCCGCCATGCTGCTGACGATGGCGCTGTGATTGCTGGGCAGCCCGCCATAGCCGATCTGCGCAAAGGCCAAGCCCCGGCTCCGCACTGTGTTGATCGCGAATTTCAGCGAGCCGGCAACGCACCAACTGGCAAAAGGCGTGACCAGATAAGCCCAGTCAGTGTTCAGGCTGGCCATAGCTTCCACCCGCAGATGACCAGCCATGAACCGGCCGTGGCAATCAGTTGCCAATCGGCAAGGAAGACATCGGTGGGCGATTCACCGCCCTCAAGCCGCTCGACGACAAACCAGTACCGGAATAGGCCAAACAGCACAAAGGGAATGGTGATCGTCAGTTCCGGCCGGGCCGACATCACGAACATGCTGTAGAAGACCAGGGCGCCGGTGGCGGCCATTTCGGCATAGCGGTCGATCAGACCGACGGAATAATGCTTGAGCACACTGCGCCCCTCCGTGCCACGCTGCACCAATTCCTGCCGGCGCTTCACGGCGGCCAGGTACAGGGCCAAGCAGAGAGTGGTGATGAACATCCAGCCAGAAACCGAAACCGACAACGCCACGGCACCAGCATAGATGCGCAGCACGAAGCCCAGAGCAATGGAGAAGATGTCCACCACCGGCTGGTTCTTAAGGAAGAAGCTGTAGGCAACGTTGAGCAGCAGATAACCGACGATCACCAACACCACATTCGGCTGGTAGAACCAAGCCGCAGCCAGGATGGCATAAAGCGGGATCAGCAGCACATAGGCCATCCCCACCGTCACGGTCCCAGCGGCCAGCGGGCGCGTTTTTGACTTCGTGGCATGTTGCCGGTCCCGCCCTATATCGCGGATATCGTTTACAATATAGGCGGCGGAAGAACCGACGCAGAAAAGTATAAATGCAGTAATGGCGTGGCTCACCGCCTCAGAATCAAGAAATGCCCCAGCGAAAATCAGGGGAGCGAAGACGAATATATTCTTGACCCACTGTTTCGGGCGGCTAAGCTTGGCAAGCCCTAGCATTCGGTCGGAAAAAGAATAGGTTAGCTCGGCCTTATACATGGCTCCCCTGCATGCCATTACTGACCCGAAATGTTAACACTTGTAGCAACCTATACAATTCTGGCGATCGTCGCGACGCTTGCCAATATCTGTGCCCAGGAAATCGCGCTTCGAGCCTACAGTGGCCAGTATCACATAATGCTGTCAGTAATTGCAGGGACAGCCGTCGGGCTGCTGGTCAAATACATCCTGGATAAGAAGTACATCTTCCGCTTCCGTGCGAAGAACATGGCGCATGATGGCTATGTCTTTCTACTGTATCTGCTCATGGGCCTAGTCACCACGGCAATCTTTTGGGGCCTGGAATTCGCCTTTCATTTCCTCTTTTCCTCGAAAGAGATGCGCTATCTTGGCGGCATCATCGGCTTGGCCATTGGTTATACGATCAAGTATCACCTGGACAAGAACTATGTTTTCCGGGAACGGCCAGCATGAAGCCGGTCGCCAGCTGGGGCCGGCTATCCTCGCCGCCGCATGAGGTTATCAGCCTCAATGATATTGCACGGGCACCCGCTGCTATCCGCGCTGGCAAGCCCGGCATAGCCCATGGCATGGGGCGTAGCTACGGCGATGTGGCGCTGAATCCGGGCGGCATCCTGTGGCATACCACCGGCCTGGACAGGCTGATCGGCTTCGACCGCGAAAGCGGCCGGCTGCATTGCGAGGCCGGTATTCTCCTGCGCGACATACAGCGCCTTGCCCTTCGCTGTGGCTGGGACCTGCCGGTCACTCCCGGCACGCAGATGGTGACCGTGGGGGGAGCCATCGCAAACGACGTGCATGGCAAAAACCACCATCGCCGAGGCAGCTTCGGCAACCATATCCTGCGCCTCCGCGTTGCGCGGACGGATGGCGAGATCATCGAATGCAGCCCGGATAGCCACGGTGATTTCCTTGCCGCGACCATCGGCGGCCTCGGCCTGACCGGCCTGATCCTTGAAGCCGAGATACAACTGCAGCGCTCTCCTGGCCCCTGGTTCGATGCCGAAACCATCCCCTATCACAGCCTAGATGAATTCTTCGCCCTGGCCAGCGACGCAGAGCAGGATTGGGAGCATACGGTCTCCTGGATCGACTGCCTTGCCGGCCGCGAAGCCCGGGGCATCTTTATCCGAGCCAACCCGAGCAGCGGGCGGGGCGCCACCGTGCCACGCCCGCGCCGTGCCCGTGCCGTGCCCGTCACGCCGCCCTTCTCCCTGGTGAATGGTCTGTCGCTGCGGCTGTTCAACACCGCCTATTTTCAGCTTCAGAAATACCAGGCCGGTCGCCGCTTGGTGCATTTCGAGAAATTTCTCTACCCCCTGGATGCGATCCACGACTGGAATCGGATATATGGCCCGCGCGGCTTCTATCAGCATCAATGCGTGATTCCCCAGCCAACCAGCGAAGCAGCATTGCGCAGCATGCTGTCGGAGATTGCCCGGGACGGCACCGGCTCGTTCCTGGCCGTCCTGAAGACATTCGGCGAGCGCGAGGCGCCTGGGTTGCTGTCCTTCGCCAAGCCGGGGGCAACGCTGGCGCTAGATTTTCCCAACCGTGGCGGCGCAACGTTAGACCTTCTTGACCGCTTGGATGCCATTGTGCTGCAGGCCGGCGGGCGCATCTACCCGGCGAAGGACGCCAGAATGTCGCCAGCCACTTTCGCCGCCGGCTATCCACGCTTGCCCGAGTTTATCAAATTCCGCGACCCAGGCATCAGTTCGGCCATGTCGCGACGACTGCTAGGTAGCTGAGCCATGACAGACACCCAGAGAATCGTCATCGTGGGGGCCACATCAGGCATCGCCCTGCATTGCGCGCGGCGCTGGGCGGAGGCAGGCGGGCCGCAGGAATTGATCCTGGTCGGTCGCGACGCGGGACGGCTCGAGCGCACCGCACTTGACCTGAAGGCCCGCAATGCTGCGGCTGATACCCAGATCAAGACGATGGACTTCCTGGATCCAGCAGCCATCGGCCAACTGGCTGACGCCATCTGCGCCACGGGCAGGGTCGACATCGTGCTGATTGCCCATGGCGAACTGCCGGACCAGGAGCAATGCCAGAACGACCTAGCCGTCTGCCGCGACGCCATGGCCATCAACGCCCTTTCTCCCGTATTGTTCGCCGAGGCTTTCGCCGGCCACATGGCGAAAGCACGTCACGGCCATCTGGCGGTCATCGGCTCGGTGGCTGGTGATCGTGGCCGTGCCTCCAATTACATCTACGGTGCCGCCAAGGGTCTGCTGGAGCGCTACGTGGAAGGGCTGCGCCATCGCATGGCAGCCACGGGCTGGCCGAAAGTGACCCTGATCAAGCCGGGGCCAACCGACACGCCGATGACCGCGGCGCTGAAAAGCCAGGGCGCCCGCATGGCTTCACCGGACGCGGTCGCCGGCGACATCCTGCGCGGCATTGCCGCCGGCAAGGCGACGCTATACACACCGGCAAAGTGGCGCCTCATCATGCTGATTATCCGGCTATTGCCGGATTTCATCTTCAATCGGCTGAAGATATGATCCGGCCGCAGCAGGCAATGCCCAACCATGGAAATTCGACGATGAATAAAATCGCAGGTGGAGCAGGAAAAACGCGCGGGCTTGCTGATATCATCCTGATCCCGGCTCTGTTATCGGCGTTTGCACTGCTGCTCGCCTGGTACAATATCGGAGGCCCCGATTTCCAGCTCGACTCGCCGGTGAAGTATGGCGGTGACACGCTCGGCATCCTGACCCTGATCAAGCGGAACAGCCAGCACCTGGCATATTTCGAGAATTTCAATCAGGGCTATCCGTTCGGCGCCTTTTTTTACGATTATCCGACATCTGATCTGGGCCTGCTGCTGATCTTCACCATCCTCAGCCTGGTCGCAGATCCGTTCCAGTCGCTCAATCTGTTCTTTCTGATTAGTTTTCCCGTTACGGCATTATCAGCGTATTTCGTTCTGCGCAGCTTCGGCTTGGCCCGCCGCTACAGCCTGCTTGGCACGCTGGCTTTCACCTTCCTGCCATTTCACTTCATGCGTTTCGATCATATTTACTATACGTGGTATTTCAGCATTCCGATTTTTTTCTGGTACGCTTGGCAGGTATTCTCTTCTCCGCAGCCACCGCTCTTCTCGATACGGCAAGCGCCAGGCCGCACGCTGCTGCATGTACTGGCCCTAGCCTTCCTGGCGACCTGCGGCGTGTACTACGCCTTCTTCGGCTGCATCACGCTGCTCACCGCCGGCCTGCTCGGCAGCCTGCGCCACCGCTCATGGCGGCAACTGCTGGCCGCTACCATCGCCAGCCTCGTCATCACGCTCAGCGTTGGCGCGAGCCTCTCTCCCTACTTCTATGAAATACACCGTACCGGCCAGAACGAGGAAGTAGCGCAACGCCGCAGCCCTGAATCCGAAATCTACGGCCTCAAGCTGAGCCAGATGCTGTTGCCGCATCCGTTACACCCGATCGATACCTTCTCAAGGGTGACCCGGGTGTATAGCAACTCCTACCCCCTGGTGAATGAGAATGCCACGGCAAGCCTCGGCATCCTTGGCGCCATCGGTTTTCTCGCTTCGCTAGTGGCACTTGCTATCGCCGTGACCGGTATCCGGCTGGAACCGCGGCTGGCAATGCTCTCCGCCTTCAATTTCGTATTCTTCACCACAGCAACAGTTGGCGGCTTCTCCAGTCTCTTCGCACTGCTGGTGATTCCGCTTATCCGTGGCTGGAATCGCATCAGCGTGTTCATTGCCTTTGCCTCTATCACCATTTTCATACTGCTGGCCCAGACGCTGGTAGAACGGCTGGGCATAGACCGCAAGCTCCGCACGGCTTCGATCTGGCTCTGCCTGGCACTTGCGGCTTTCGCGCTTTGGGAACAAACGGTGCGTCTGCGCCCGGATCTTGTGATCAGTGAGTTCAACAGCGACCGCACCTTTGTGGCCAATCTCGAGAAATCGCTGCCCAGCGGTTCGGCAATCTACCAGCTGCCCTACATGCCCTATCCTGAAGTGCCGAACAGGTTCGAGCTATCCACCTACGGCCTCAGCAAGCCCTACCTGCATTCCAAAACCCTCAAATGGAGCTATGGCAGCATGAAGGGCCGCGAAGGCGACCGGTTCTTCCGTGCCCTGGCCCAGCAACCCATGCAGCAGCAGCTTGATGTGATCGGGCGGCTCGGCTTCGCCGGCATCCATATCGACCGTGGCGGCTTCGCCGATAAAGGCGCGGCGCTGGAGGAAGGATTGCGCAAATTGCTGAATGCTGGCCCGGCATTGATCAGCCCCGATGGCCGGCAGGCCTTCTACCGGCTCGAGCCTAGCGCACCGCAGATACCGCCCGGTACTGACGCAGCAAAAATCATGCAGCAGGCCAATTTCCTGGTCGACAAGCAGGGCCTGCGCTACAGCGCCAGCTTTGCCGAGGGCATCGATTTCAAGCGGCGCGACCGGCCGATTTTCCTGCGCAGCATGGAAGGATTGTCGGCGATAGAAGCCTGGGGCCGCTGGTCGGACGCAGATGTCGCACCGGCGGTGACGCTCGATTTCGACGCACCGCTACCGAAAAAGTTCACCTTGATGATTCGGGCTCAAGGCTACGGCCCGAATGCCGGCAAGCCTTCGACGATAACCATCGGCAATCAGGCCAAGCCATTCGTGGCAGAACCCGGCATGCAGACCTTCGCGGTACCGTTCGAAACCGATGGCGAACAGCGGCGCATCGTCATTATGCCGGCACAACCGGTATCACCGCAGCAGATCGGCGCTTCTGCGGACAAGCGCCGCCTCGGCCTCGGCTTTGAACGATTGTGGCTGACCGAATAGACGGCGTCAGCTACGCCCGTACACGTCGTCGATGCGTACGATGTCGTCTTCGCCGACATAGGTGCCGGACTGCACCTCGATCATGTGCAGTGGCACCTTGCCGGGATTTTCCAGGCGATGCACGGTGGCTGCCGGAATGAAGGTGGATTCGTTCTCGCGCAGCACGAAGGTCTTGTCGCCGGCGGTGACCAGACCGGTGCCACGCACCACGATCCAGTGCTCCGAACGGTGCCAGTGCTTCTGCAGCGACAGCTTCTGGCCGGGCTGCACCACAATCTGCTTCACACGGAAGCGGTCGCCCTCCTCGATGGTCTTGTAGGAACCCCAGGGGCGGTGAACCTCGTTGGCCTGTAGCGCTTCCTGGCGATTATTACGCTTCAGCTCGGCCACCAGCTCCTTCAGCTGCTGGTCAGAATCACGGTTCGCCACCAGCACCACGTCGTCGGTGGCCACCACCACCAGATCCTTGACGCCCAGCGTGGCGACAAGCTGCCGTTCGCTACGCACATAGCTGTTCTGGGTATTCACCGCCACCACATCACCTATCAGGGCATTGCCGACAGTGTCGTTGGGCGAGGCGTCCTTTAGCGACGACCAAGAACCCAGGTCGCTCCAGCCAAGCTCCACCGGTATGAGTGCCGCATGGTCGGTATGCTCCATCACCGCGAAGTCGATGGAAATATTCCGCGCCGTGCTGAAAACCGCTTCGTTCAGCAACGTGGCGCCGTCATCGGTCTTGGCCGCTGCCAGGGCGTCGCGGCAGCTAGCCAGCACGTCCGGGCAATGCTTCGTCAGTTCAGCCAGGATAGCCTTGACCGAGAACATGAAGATGCCGGAATTCCATACGAAACGACCGGAGGCGACGTAATGCCCGGCGGTTTCGGCATCGGGCTTCTCGACAAACTTCGCCACGCGGTAGCCTTCACCCAGCGCCTCACCCATCTCGATATAGCCATAGCCTGTATGTGCACGGTCGGGCCGCACGCCGAACAGCACCACATGGCCCTGCGCCGCCAAATCAGCCGCCTGCTGCACGGCGGCGCGGAAGGCGCCGATCTGCTCAATGCGCTGGTCGGAAGGCATCACCAGCAGGACCGCATCGGGATTGCTGTTCTCCATATAAAGTGCGGCGGCGGCAATCGCTGGCGCCGTATTGCGGCCACACGGCTCCATGATCAGTTGACGCGGCGAAACGTCGATCTCGCGCAACTGATCCAGCACGATCTGTTTATGCACATTACTGCACACCACGATGGGTGCAGCGCTCGGCTGCCGCCGCACGGCATCCTGAAACAATGTGGTATCCGAGAATATCCGGTGAAACTGCTTCGGATGCAGTTCCCGCGACATCGGCCACAACCGCGTACCCGCGCCGCCAGACAATATAACGGGCACTATTTCAGCCATATTCACGCTCCGATCCGCATTCCGGCAACAGCCTTAGTATACTGATGGGCCGAAAGCAAGCTGCCTAAGCAGCCCGCCCGAGGACACAAAAGCCCATGTTAACGGGGTGATTTCCGCGCGCTAAGACTTGGATGCCTTGGCTCGAGTCGGTAATTTCGGTCCCCGCCCCGCATTGCCAAAATCCTGTCAGGTGCCCGCCCATGGCGCATAATTTCCACCCCACGGTGCTTCGCGAATATGACATCCGGGGTATTATCGGAGAAACCCTTTCCGAGGCCGATGCCGAAGCAATCGGCAAGGCTTTCGGCACGCGTATCCGCCAGGCCGGGGGCAGCCGGGTCTGTGTCGGCTGGGATGGCCGGCTGTCGAGCCCGGCACTGGCGGCGGCACTGACCCAGGGGCTGACCACAACTGGTTGCACCGTGCTGAAGGTCGGTCGCGGGCCGACGCCAATGCTGTATTACGCTGCCAAGGCCAGGGATGCTGATGGCGGCATCATGGTTACCGGCTCCCACAATCCGCCAAACCATAATGGCTTCAAGATGGTGGCTTTCGGCAGGCCGTTCTTCGGCCCCGATATCAAGGATCTTGGCCGCATTGCCGCCGCCGGAGCCTATACCGAGGGAAAGGGCGCCAGCCATGACGAGCCGCTGCTGGAGAAATATGTGGTGCGGTTACAGCAGGATTTCGATCCCGGCCGACCGCTGCGGGTGGTGTGGGATTGCGGCAACGGCGCCACTGGCGAAGCCGTGAACATGCTGACGGCAAGGCTGCCGGGCGAGCATACCGTGCTGTTTCCGGAGATCGACGGCAACTTTCCCAACCATCATCCCGATCCCACGGAGCCGCATAACCTCGAGGACCTGATCCGCCAGGTCCGGCAGAGCGGCGCCGATCTCGGCCTCGCCTTCGATGGCGATGGCGACCGCATTGGGATCGTGGACGGCGAGGGCGAAATCCTGTGGGGGGACCAGATTCTGCTGCTGCTGGCGGAACAGGTGCTGGCAAAACATCCCGGCGCCCCGATCATCGCCGATGTGAAGGCCTCCAAGGCCCTGTTCGACGGTATCGCGCGCCTGGGCGGCCAGCCGGTAATGGAACGCACCGGGCATTCGCTGATCAAGACCAAAATGGCGGAGATCCAGTCGCCACTGGCCGGCGAGATGAGCGGTCACATCTTCTTTGCCGACCGCTATTACGGCTATGACGATGCACTCTACGCCGCCGTGCGGCTGCTCGGCATCGTTGCCAACTGGCAGGGCAGCAGCCTGGCGGACTGGCGCAAAATGCTGCCGCGCATGATCAATACGCCGGAAATCCGCATCGACTGCGCCGACACGCGGAAATTTGATGTTATCATCGAGGTCAAGCAGCGGCTGCAGGCGAGCGGTACATCCTTCAACGCCATCGACGGCGTGCGGGTCGATACCGAGGATGGCTGGTGGCTGCTGCGCGCCTCGAACACCCAGGCGGTTCTGGTCGCCCGCTGTGAATCGACCAGCCAAGCGGGGCTTCAGCGGCTGCTAACCACCTTGCGGCATCAGCTCGAAGCCTCCGAGGTACCACCGGCGGCATTGCCGCTCTAGCTGGCAAATACCTGTGCCCGCCTGAAGGCCAGACGCACCCGCTCGCCTACCTGCAATGGCCGTTCGGCGAAAGCTTCGCGGGTCTGGCTCACTTCCAGCACCGGCAGACCTCCTTCGACTTCCACCTCGATACGCACATTGGCGCCAACTGAGGAAATGAAGCGCACGAAGCCGCTATTCTGCAGCGGTGCACCAGGCACCAGGGCTTCCGCAATGATGTCATGCGGTCGTACATAGAGCTTGGCAGCCCCATCCACCACGCGCAAAGCCGGCAGCAGGCTGGTATCCACCGGACCGAACAGCACCCGGCCATTGCTGATCTGGCCATCAAGCTCGTTGATATCGCCAAGGAAGCGGTTAACGAAGGGGGTCGCCGGTTTCTCATAGAGTGCTTCCGGCGTATCCACCTGTTCGATACGGCCCTTATCCATGACGACCACGCGGTCGGCCAGTTCCAGCGCCTCTTCCTGGTCATGGGTGACGAACACGGAGGTCATGCCGAGCTGTTCATGCAGGCGGCGCAGCCAGCGGCGCAATTCCTTGCGCACCTTGGCATCGAGCGCGCCGAAGGGCTCATCCAGTAGCAGTACTTTCGGTTCAATGGCCAGGGCGCGGGCCAGGGCGACGCGCTGGCGCTGACCGCCGGAAAGCTGCGCCGGCAGACGCTCTGCCAGCCAGTCGATCTGCACCAGGCGGAGCAACTCGCTCACCCGGCGCTGGATCTCGGCATCCGTCGGGCGCAGTTTGCGCGGCCGCACCCGCAAGCCGAAGGCTACATTCTCAAACACGCTCATATGCCTGAACAGCGCGTAATGCTGGAACACGAAACCGACATCGCGTTCGCCGGCGGTGCGCTGGGCGGCGCTTTTGCCATCGAAGCGGATATCGCCGGCATCGGGCTGATCAAGGCCGGCGATCAGGCGCAGCAATGTGGTCTTGCCGGAACCGGATGGCCCGAGCAGGGCCACCAGTTCGCCGCTATTGATGGTGAGGTCCACCGCCTTGAGCGCCAGAAAGGAACCAAATTGCCGGCTGACGCCGAGGATGTCGATCTGCATGGCGCTATCCTATTCACCTGAACGCGCAGTGTCGCGCGCCAGCCGCCATTCCAGCAGGCTTTTCAGGATCAGCGTGACGATGGCAAGCATGGCCAAGAGCGAAGCGACCGCGAATGCAGCGACAAAATTATATTCGTTGTAGAGGATTTCCACATGCAGCGGCATGGTGTTGGTCTGACCACGGATATGGCCCGACACCACCGACACGGCACCGAACTCACCCATGGCGCGGGCGTTGCAGAGCAACAGGCCATAGAGCAGGCCCCATTTGATATTCGGCAGCGTGACACGCCAGAAGGTCTGCCAACCCGAGGCACCGAGCACAATCGCCGCCTCCTCCTCCTGCGTGCCTTGCTCCTGCATGATCGGAATCAGCTCGCGCGCCACGAACGGGAAGGTGACGAACATGGTCGCCAGCACGATACCTGGCACAGCGAAGATGATCTTGATGTCATGCTCCTTGAGCCAGGGACCGAACCAGCCCTGTAGACCGAACAGCAGCACGAAAACCAGGCCCGAGATCACCGGCGATACCGAGAATGGTAGATCGATCAGGGTGATCAGCAGGCTCTTGCCGCGGAAATCGAACTTGGTGATGGCCCAGGCGGCAACGATGCCGAAAGCCAGATTCAGCGGCACAACGATGGCGGCGGTGATCAGCGTGAGCCGGACTGCCGCCAGCGCCACCGGCTCGGTGAGGGCACGGAGATAGGCCGCCCAGCCCTGACGCAGCGCTTCCGTGAATACGATCACCAGCGGCAGCGCAATGAACAGCGCCAGGAACCCAAGTGCGATGGCGATCAGCGCCCAGCGCAGTATCCAGGCACCAGCCTGATCAATACGCCGTGAGGAGCGGCCGGGCAGAGCATAAGTCGCGGCCATGATCAGCGCCCCTTCTCGCGGCGTTCCGCCCAATGCTGCACGGCATTGATCAGAAACAGCATGATGAACGAGGCCACCAGCAAGGCCACGGCAATCGAGGTTGCCTCGGCATAGAGGAATTCCTCCAGCTTGATCACCACCAGCAGCGGCGCGATTTCAGAAATGCCGGGCAGGTTGCCGGCAATGAAAATCACCGAACCGTATTCGCCCAGGCCCCGCGCCAGGGCGAGCGCAAAGCCGGTCAGCGTCGCCGGCATCAGGCTCGGCCAGATGACACGGGCGAATATCTGCCAGCGCGTGGCACCAAGGCTTTCCGCTGCCTCCTCGATCTCTTTCTCGAAATCCTGCAGCACTGGCTGCACCGTGCGCACCACGAAAGGCAGGCCGATGAATACCAGTGCCACCACGATGCCGCTGGGGGTGAATGCCACTTTCAGGCCGAGCGCCGCCAGCGGCGCACCGAGCCAGCCATTCTCGGCCCAGAGTGCCGTGAGCGCGATGCCGGCAATAGCGGTGGGCAATGCGAAGGGAATATCCACCATGGCATCGACGATGCGGCGACCGGGAAATTCGTAGCGCACCAGCACCCAGGCCACCAGCAGGCCGAATACCGCATTGATCACCGCTGCGATCAACGCGGTGCCAAAGCTGAGTTTCAGCGAAGCGACCACGCGTGGGGCCTGGATGGTGTTGATGAAGGCATCCCAGCCGAGCGTGGCGGATTTCAGGAACAGGCCGGCCAGCGGCACCAGCACGATCAGCGCCGTCCACAGCAAGGTGAGGCCCAGTGTGAGGCCAAAGCCCGGAATCACGCTGTGGCGTGGCCGGAACGGCATGGCAGGCAAAGCAGTTGTCGCCATTCTTCTAAACCCCCATCAAGAAAAGCTGCGAGCCGGCCCAGAAATAGATGTTCAGGAGCGCGGCTTGTAGATCTGGTCGAACATGCCACCATCGCCGAAATGCTCCGGCTGCGCCTTGGCCCAGCCGCCGAATTGCTCGTCGATAGTGAAAAGAGAGACTTTAGCGAAGGTACCGGCATGCTTATCGGCAACTTCGCGCAGGCGGGGGCGGTAATAATGCTTGGCGGCGATTTCCTGGCCGTCCTTGCTGTACAAAAACTTCAGGTAGTTCTCGGCAACGGCACGGGTGCCGCGCTTGTCCACCACCTTGTCGACCACCGCCACTGGTGGTTCGGCCAGGATCGAGACACTGGGCACCACGATATCGAACTTGTCCCTGCCAAGCTCATTCACGGCCAGAAAGGCTTCATTCTCCCAACTCAGGAAAACATCGCCCTGGCCGCGCTGAGTGAACGTGATCAAGGCGCCACGCGCACCGGTATCCAGGATCGGCACATTACGGAACAATGCCTGCACGAAATCGCGCGCCCCCTGCTTGCTGCCGGTCTTCTTCTCGGCATAGCCCCAGGCGGCAAGGTAGTTCCAGCGCGCGCCGCCCGAGGTCTTCGGGTTCGGCGTGATCACCTTCACGTCGGAACGGACCAGGTCACCCCAATCCTTGATGCCTTTCGGATTACCCTTGCGCACCAGGAACACGATGGTCGAGGTGTAAGGCGAGGCGTTGTCTGGCAGGCGCTGCTGCCAATCCTTCGCAATCAATCCATGCTGGGCGATGGCATCGACGTCATAGGCCAGAGCAAGCGTGACAACATCGGCATCCAGGCCATCGATCACCGAACGGGCCTGCTTGCCCGAACCTCCGTGGCTCTGGTTGATCGACAGCTTCTGGCCCGGATTGGCCTTGATGAAGGCGGCGTTGATCTCCTGATACAATTCCCGTGTCGGATCGTAGGAGACGTTCAGCAGGGTCTGTGCGCGGGCTGGCAATGCAGCGCCAAGCGCAATAGCTGCGGACAGAATGATCCCGTGAATTCGCATGACCTCTCTCCCTTTGATTGGCGAGCGGACGCTGAAGGTCCAGGCTTGCGCTGGTCAGGCAACCGCCGTGCCGGCGGCCACAGAAAACTGACGGTCGGCATAATCGACAAGCAGTTGCGCGGCCTGCGGTGCAGCAAGCGCCCCCGTGTCGACCACCAGATCGGCCTGCCGCGGTACCTCGTAAGGCGCACTCACGCCGGTAAAATTGGCGATCTCACCGGCCAACGCCCTTTTATACAGCCCTTTCGGGTCACGGGTACGACAGATATCAAGATCAGCGCTGACAAAAATTTCATGGAACCCCGGCCCGATAATGCCGCGGGCATGATCGCGATCAGCCTGGGCCGGTGAAATCGCCGCCACCATCACGATCAAGCCAGCATCGGCCATCAGCTTCGCCGTCTCGGCCAGACGACGGATATTCTCCGCCCGTGCTTCCGGCGTGAAACCGAGATCGCGATTGAGACCGTGGCGCACATTATCGCCATCCAGCACATAAACCTGGCGGCCGCGCGCAAAAAGCTGGCGCATCGCTGCCATCGCCACAGTGGATTTGCCGGCAGCCGAGAGGCCGGTAAGCCACAGCACGCCACCGCGATGACCATTCAACTGCGCCCGGTCCGCCGCCGTGACCGAGGCATCGACCCGAGTGATATCCGAAAGCTGGCCACCTTCCGCGGATTCGACTACGAAACCAGCGACGATATGGAAATTGCGCGCCAGCACGCCACGCCCGGTGCGAGTCATGGTTTCGTAGCGATCCAGCGCCAAAGGCTTGCGGGTGCGCAGCACCACCCGCGCCACGCCATTGCGCTCGACCTGTGCAGCCTTCACCGGCTGCAGCGTCTCAACGTCGATTACTTCCTCGATGGTCTCCACCAGCGCATCGGCTTCCGCCGTACCGATCTTGAGCGTAAGCCGCTGGCCAACATGCAATACTTCCTTGTCGAGCCAGAACAGCCGCGCCAGCACACGGGTGGTTTCCGATGGCGCCTGATCCGGCGCAGTAGCCAGCGCGCCGCGCTCCACGAACACGTCTTCATCCAGGGTGAAGGCGACGCTTTCGCCGGCCTTGGCCTCCAGCGGCGCCACCTTATCGCCCCAAGCCTCGATCGAAGCGACATTGGCCTCTCGCCCACCCGGCGTGAAACGCAGGCGGTCACCGATCTTCACAGTACCGCTTTCGATCCGCCCGACGATGATGCGCTTATCGTCGACCCGGTAGAGATCCTGGATCGGCAGACGCAACACTTCATCGACAGCATCCTTGCGGTCCGGGAAGGCATCCAGTGCTTCGAGCAAAGTCGGCCCCTGATACCAGGACATTCTGGTGCTGGGTTCCGCGATATTGTCGCCCTGCTTGGCAGAAAGCGGCACAATGGCGGCGGCCTCAATACCGATGCCGGCGAGATAGCCGCGCACAGAATCGGCCACCGCCTGGAAACGCACGGCATCATGCTCGATCAGGTCGATCTTGTTCACCGCCACCGCCACTTGGCGCAGGCCCAGCAGATGCAGCAGATAGGCGTGCCGCCTGGTCTGTTCGGCAAGGCCCTGGGCCGCATCCACCACCAGGATCGCGGCATCGGCCTGAGCCGCGCCGGTGACCATGTTCTTCAAGAATTCCTTGTGCCCCGGCGCATCAATGATGACGTAACGGCGCTCGGCGGTGTGAAACCAGATCTGCGTCGTATCGACGGTGATGCCCTGGTCACGCTCCACCTGCAAGGCATCGAGCAGGAAGGACCATTCAAATTCCAGGCCGCGCTTTTCCGACACGGCACGCAACTGTTCCACCTTGCCGGTGGGCAACGAGCCGGTATCATGCAGCAGGCGCCCCACCAGGGTCGACTTGCCATGATCGACATGGCCGACGATGACGATGGGAAACGCCCGGCTGCGCTGGGTCTTCGATGCGGCCTTGATGCGGTCGGTCAGGTTCACAATGGTCATGGTTTCACATATACCCAGCGACGCGCAACCTCTCGAATGCATCCTCCGAGTCGTGATCCATGGCACGGCCAGCACGTTCCGGCTCGCGGGTCACTTCAAGTTCGCTGATGATCTGGTCGATATTGCCGGCCTGGCTGTCGATCGGGAAAGTAATGCCGATCTCGCCCAGTGAGCGGAAACGCTTGCCTTCCTTGGCAAAATACAGCGGCACCACCGGGATACCCTCGCGCTGTATGTAGCGCCAGATATCCAGTTCGGTCCAATGCAGCAGCGGGTGGATGCGCATATGCACGCCCGGCGGCAGTTCCGAGGCGAAATGATCCCAGAGTTCGGGCGGTTGGTCGCGGAAATCCCAGGCACCATCCTCGGCGCGCGGGCTGAATACCCGTTCCTTGGCGCGGGTCGCCTGCTCGTCGCGGCGGATGCCGGCGATCACGCCCTTGAAACCATACCTGGCAATGGCTTCCTTGAGGCCCAGCGTCTTACGCGCCGCGATACGGGAATTATGCGGCAGGGTCGGATCGGTGGCTTCCAACGGCGGGCACATATCCTGGATCAGTTCCAGGCCCCATTCCTTGGCGTAGCGGTCGCGGAAGGCATAGGTCTCGGGGAATTCCAGGCCAGTATCAAGATGGGCCACCGGAAACGGCACTCGGCCCAGGAAGGCCTTCTTGGCCAGCCAGATCATGACATTGGAATCCTTGCCCAAGGACCACAGCATCGCCAGCGGCTTGATGCGGCTATAGGCCTCGCGGAGGATGTAGATGCTTTGGGCTTCCAGCCAGTCGAGATCGTCGGTCATAATTTCACAAACTTTCAGCGTTCTATTCTTCACCAAGGCGGCTGGCCGGTAAAGGCATATGGAGGCCGCATTCGACTTTGTCCTGGCCGCGCCAGCGGCCCGCGCGCGCATCCTCGCCGGGCGCGACCGGCTGGGTACAGGGCGCGCAGCCGATGGAAAGATAGCCCTGGTCTGCCAGCGGATGCGCAGGCAGACCGTGGCGGCTGACATAGTCGGTAAGTTCCGCTGCCGTCCAGCCGGCCAGCGGATTGAATTTCAAGCGGCCATCCACCGCCTCCACCAGCGGCAGAGCGGCCCGGCTCCGGGCCTGGAAGCGTTTGCGGCCATTGATCCAGGCCTCGAAGGGCTTCAGGCCGCGCTGCAGCGGCTCCACCTTGCGGATGGCGCAGCAGGCATCGGCATCGCGGAACCACAGAGTGCCACTTGGATCCTTGGCCCCCAGCAGGGCCGGATCTGGGTGCAGCACGCGCAGATCGGTAAGGCCAAACTGGGTAGTGAGTTGCTCGCGATAGGCCAGGGTCTCGTCGAACAATTTGCCGGTATCGATGAACAGCACCGGAGTCGCCGGATCGACCTGCGCCACCAGATGCAGCAGCACGGCAGCCTCGGCGCCGAAGGACGACACCAGGGCGATGCGGCCCGGAAACAGCTCGCTTATGGCGACGCGCAGCATCTCTGCCGATGCCATGCCGGCAAAGCGCCGGTTCAGCACCGCCGCCGTATCGGCGAGCGCGTCGCCGCTTATGTCGAGCGCGGCACTCACAGCCCTGCCTTGCGCGCTAGGCGCTGCTGCAGGCTGAGACGCACATTCTGCGCCGTGGCACGGTCATCGCCAGTCGGCTGATAGAACACGGTCATTTCATGCAAGGCCGCCTTGAACACCTTTTCGGCATCGGGGCGGTTGATCTCGAAGGCGTCGAAGCCGGCACGGTGCATGTAGAGAAGCTGATCGCGCAGCACTTGGCCGGTGGCACGCAATTCACCCTGGTAGCCGAGATGCTCGCGCAGCACACGGGCCTGGCTATAGGCGCGGCCATCGCTGAATTTCGGGAAATTCAGCGCGATCAGGGCGAAACGGTGCACATCGCCATTCAGTTCTTCCGGCGCCGCCGTGTTCGGCAGGCTCAGACCCAGCGGCGCGTTGCGCTGTTCGAGCTGCGCCTTCTGCTCCTGCCAGCGTTTCAGCGACACCACGGCCTTGCCGTCCGCCGGCAATTCCGCGTCATCCGCCACCAGGATCCAGTCGTCAGTGGTTTCGATCCCGTTCTTAATGAGCGGCATAGACCTTCTCCTTGAACGGGGCCAGGCCGACGCGGCGATAAGTATCGAGGAAACGTTCACCTTCCTGGCGCAAACCGAGATAGGTTTCGACCAGCGTGTCGATGGCATGCAGCGCGTCCTGCTCGTTCAACGCCGGGCCGATCAGGTCGCCAAGTGCCGCATCGTCGCTGGCGGAGCCACCGATGGTGATCTGGAAGAATTCCTCGCCAGCCTTGTCGACGCCAAGGATGCCGATATGGCCGACATGGTGATGCCCGCAGGCATTGATGCAGCCGGAAATCTTGATCTTCAGTTCACCGATATCCTGCGCCCGCTGCCAGTTCTTGAAACGCAGCGCGATGGCCTGGGCAATCGGGATCGAGCGCGTGTTGGCCAGCGCGCAGTAATCCATGCCCGGGCAGGCAATGATATCGGAAACCAGGCCGATATTCGGCGTCGCGAGGCCTTGTGCCTTCAGCGCCCGCCACAACACCGGCAGGTCGGCCTGGGCGACATGCGGCAGCACCAGATTCTGTTCATGGGTGACGCGGGCCTCACCGAAGGAATAGCGTTCGGCCAGATCGGCCACCGCCGCCAACTGGTCGGCGGTAATGTCGCCCGGCGGCTTGCCTTCCTCTTTCAGCGAGATATTGACGATGGCATAGCCGTCCTGGCGATGTTTCACCACGTTCTGGCGGTGCCAATGGGCAAAGTCGCGGTCCTGGCGCAGGCCTTCCAGCAGGGCAGCCGGCGGCGCGGCAGGCAGATCGGCATAGGCTGGCGGCGCGAACTGCGCCGTGATGCCGTCAATCACGTCCTGCGGCAGCTTCAGCGCGCCATCCTTGATCAGCGCCCACTCGGCTTCCACATCCTCGCGGATCTTCTCGATCCCGGTTTCGTGCACCAAGATCTTGATCCGCGCCTTGTAGAGATTGTCGCGACGGCCATAGCGGTTATAAACACGCAGGATGGCTTCGAGATAGCTCAGCAGATGCTGCTTCGGCAGGAAGCTGCGGATGGTCTTGCCGATGAACGGCGAACGGCCGAGACCACCGCCGACAAAGACCTCGAAGCCGGTTTCGCCGGCATCGTTCTTCAGCATGCGCAGGCCGATATCATGCACGCGCACGGCGGCGCGGTCATGCGGCGAACCGGTGACGGCAATCTTGAACTTGCGCGGCAGGAAAGCGAATTCCGGGTGGAAGGTCGACCATTGCCGGATGATCTCGCACCACACCCGCGGATCCTCGATCTCATCGGCGGCGACGCCGGCATACTGGTCCGTGGTGGTGTTGCGGATGCAGTTGCCCGAGGTCTGGATGGCATGCATCTGCACTTCCGCCAGCACGGCAAGGGCTTCCGGCGCATCCTCCAGCTTGATCCAGTTGAACTGGATATTCTGCCGCGTGGTGAAATGGCCCCAGCCGCGATCATAACGGCTGGCGACGCGCGCCAGGCCACGGAGCTGATGCGAGGCCAGCGTGCCATAGGGAATGGCGACACGCAGCATGTAGGCATGGAGCTGCAGGTAGAGGCCGTTCTGCAGCCGCAGCGGCTTGAACTCGTCCTCGCTCAATTCACCGCTGACACGGCGCTCAACCTGGCCACGGAACTGCGCCAGGCGTTCATCGATCAGTTGCTGGTCTAATGGATCATAACGGTACATGACGGTTTCCTCAGGCTGCTTCCGTGGTCGGTCCCTGAGCGCGGATACGCTCGCGGAATTGCACCGGCAGCGGGGGCGTGCTGCCAGGCTCGACCGGCACCAGATAGGGTGCCACTACAATATTGCGCGCCGCCTGGGCATTGGCTTCGGCCAGCAGGCTGGCGGCGGCGGCTTCGTCCGGTGCCACGACGGCATCCTTGATGCTGCGGCTCCAGGCGGAATCGGCGGTGAGATAGACCACATCGCCGCGCACCAGATGATTGGCGGTGACAATCTGCGGGTTGTGCTTGAGCTTCGGGGCTTTGGCCATGGGGCGGGGCTCTTTTCCTAAGCGATCTTGCGCTGCTGGTGCACGGATTGCGTGACGCGGGCGCGGGCCGCCACGGCACCAAGCACCAGCAGGGTGGGGCCGGAGCCGTGGCGGGCACCGAGCGATACCAGCTCGGCAAGCCGGCCCTGGCTGACAACCTGGTCCGGGCGGCTGCCATTCTCGATCAGCGCCACCGGCAAGTCGGCGGAAACGCCATGCGCCAGCAATGCATCGCGGATCGCCGCCGCCTGGCTCAGGCCCATATAAATCACCAGCGTCTCATCAGCCTTCACGCGTTCAGCCCAGCCGAGTGCTGCTTCGCCGCTCTTGTCGTGGCCGGTGACGAGCGTGAGCGCGCGGCTCATGTCGCGATGGGTCAGCGGGATGCCGGCGGCTGCGGCGCAACCGAGCGCCGCCGTGATGCCGGGAATCACCACCACCTCGGCGCCATGCGCCTCAAGATGATCCACTTCCTCGCCGCCACGGCCGAAAATGAAGGGGTCGCCTGCTTTCAGCCGCACCACGCGCTTGCCAGCTTCCGCCGCCTGCAGCAGCAAGGCATTGATGCCGGCCTGGTCGATGCGGTGGCTGCCCTTGCGCTTGCCTACTGGTACACGTTCGGCATCGCGGCGGGCGCGCTCCAGCACCGCCGGCGCCACCAGGTCATCATAGAACACCACATCGGCGCTGCTCAGCGCCCGCTGTGCAGCGATAGTCAGCAGATCGGGATCGCCAGGGCCGGCGCCAACGATATGCACCACACCAGCGATTTCAGCTTGTGGCCGGTTCAGTTCACGCAGCATGGTTTCGCGCGCGGCACCAAGGCGGCCTTCCAGTGCCTGGACCGCCGCCGGGCCATCGAACACCTGGCGCCAGAAGGCGCGGCGGCGTTCGGCATCGGGCAGTACACGGGCGACACTGGCGCGGAAATCACCAGCCAGCTTCGCCAAGTCACCGAGCCGGCTCGGCAGCATCGCCTCGATTTCAGCACGCAGGCGGCTGGCCAGCATCGGCGCACTGCCCTCGGTGGCGATGCCGACGGTGATATCGCCCCGGCGCACGATGGCCGGCACGGTGAAATCGGAAAGGTCGGCGCGGTCGACGACATTGATCAGCAGGCCGCGCGCCCGGGCTGCCGCCGCCACCTGCTCATCAACACGCGGATCGGCGCTGACGACGATAAGGAAACCTTCCAGCGCCGCCGGGGTGAAATCCTCAGGCCGATGCCGGATCACGCCCTCGGCCACCAGGCCGGCCAGTTCGGCATTGAGTTCAGGGGCAAGCACGGTAAGCACGGCTTCCGCATCGCGCAGCAGGCGCAGCTTGCGGGCAGCATTCTCGCCGCCGCCGACGACCAGGACCGGTCGCTGGCGCAGATTGAGAAAGGCAGGAAAGGACGACATCGGGGCGGCTCCAGGGGCGGCATCGCTTAGGAACGCCCGGATCGGCATTCCCCGCTAGCAGTCTGTGCCAGGGAATATTTTACACTGACATTCTATAGTCAATACAGTTTCACATAAATTCATTTAGTTTTATTATATTTCACATATTTAAAATGATAAAACAAACTAACCAATTGATTTATCTACTTTGACGTCGCGATGTACACGCCGGTCCAGTTTTCGCCCGGCGGGTTGGCGCGGTATTCCCCGATCCGCTCCAGATAGAGGTCGTACAGGTCTTCCAGTTCGGGATTGGTCTGGCTTTGAATCCGGATCGCCGCCTCGGCGGCATCCCAATCCTGGCTGCGATAGGCCGCCAGCATGGCGGCATGATCGGCCTGCAGTTTCTGAAAACCAGTATCGGCTGCTTTGGTGGCATCGCCGAGCAGGGCAAAGATCCGCACCGCCTCGGTCTTGCCCTTCACGGCAATCAGGTCGAGCTCCAGCATCGCCCAGCCCGCCTTAGTCGCTTCCCGGGTCGATTCGCCCACCACGATGCCGACACCATAGGTCTTGGACTGGCCCTCGAGCCGCGAGGCCAGGTTCACTGCATCGCCGAGCACGGAATAATCGTAGCGCTGTTTCGAACCCATATTGCCGACGACGCATTCGCCGGTATTGAGGCCGACGCCGATATTGATCGGCACGAACGGCTTCGAGGCGGCCTTGGCTTCCGCCTCCAGCGTGGCATTAAGCTGCTTAAGGCGCTCGAACATGCGCAGGGCCGAGGCGCAGGCATGGTCGGCATGGTCCGCATCATCCAGCGGCGCATTCCAGAACGCCATGATGCAATCGCCCATGTATTTGTCGATGGTGCCGCGGCGATCCAGGATCACGTTGGTCATCGGGGTCAGGAAACGGTTGATCAGCTTGGTCAGGCCCTGCGGATTGCCCTTGAACTGCTCCGAAACAGCGGTGAAACCACGGATATCGCAGAACAGGAACGTCATGATGCGGGTCTCGCCGCCGAGCTTGACGCGCTCAGGATGCGCCGCGAGCTGCTCCACCAGGGCCGGCGAGACATAGCGCGAAAATACGCCGCGCACCTGGCGCTTTTCCGTCTCCGTGCGCATGTAGCCGATCAGCGAGCCGGAGAGATAGATCAGGAAACCGGCCAGGCTCGGCGACACCGGATCGACCAGCAGGGCATGAACGCTGTAGCCATACCAGGACAGGCCGAAGGCAAGCAGGATGGCGCCGCCGCCGAACAGCGCCGTGCTGAGCGCGCCGCCGCGCGCCAGCAGGGCGATCAGGCCGAGGCCGAGCACCAGGGTGAATACCCATTCCAGGCCTTCCGACCAGTCCGGCCGCTGCAGGTAATGGCCGAGCAGCACCTGCTCGATGGCCTGCGCATGGGCCTCCACGCCCGGCATCACCGGATTGATCGGCGAGGGGCGGATATCACGCAGACCGGCGGCGGACGTGCCGATCAGCACGATATTGCCTTCGACCAGGGCCGGATCGAACTCGCCGGTCAGCAGCTTCCAGGCCGAGAGGTAGCGTTTCGCTTCCGGCGGGGTGAAATGAATCAGAATCTGACCATCGGCGGTAGTCGGCACTTCATAATTGCCGATCTTGATGCTGTTGATGCCGGTGGCGGCGCCGAAGGCGGTCTGGCCGCTGGCGCCCGATGACCGCACGACATAGCTGCGGGCATTCTGCGCCACCCGCAGCGCCTCGGCGACGATGCTGGGCAGCAACTGGCCATTCAACTGGAACAGCAGCGGCACGGTACGCACAACCAGGTCGCGGCCGGGATGGAAATTGAACGAGCCGTTACCCGCTGCCGCCGCCTCGAAGGCCGGCAGGGTCGGCACCGTGCCGTGGAAGTCGCCTTGCAGGAAGGGGCGCGGATTGTCACCGGCGGTGGCAAAACCCGCACGCAGCCTGGGCTTGCGGTCATTCTTCTCTTCCGTGAGGACAAAGCCGGTAACGGCATTCTTGGCCTGGCCCAGAATATCGGCCAGCATGGCATCGTGGTCCGGCAGGTCGGCGAGGCGCCGGGCGATATCCTCGGCGCCGGTAATCTTTTCCCACAGCTTGGCTACCTGGCCCGGCGAGGTACGGTCAGGTTCCGCGAACACGATATCGAACACGATGGCGGCCGCCCCTGCGTTGGCGATTTGCGCCACCATCTCGGCAACCACTGGGCGGGGCCACGGCCATTGCAGACCGATTCGCTCCAGGCTCTCGTCATCAATGTCTATCACCCGAACGGGTGTATCCTGGAACGTCCGGGGTGAGATACGCTGGTAATAGTCGAACACAATTGTGCGGAAATCTGTCAGGAGGCCGGCCGGATCCAGCCCACGCAGGCCCAGTACCACCACGAGAACCAGGGTGGGCACATAAACACTGGCTTGCTTGAACCACTTCATGCTTACCCCCGCAGACTTTCCGCCCTGTTGTGGATGTTTCCACGCCGCATCGTAGCTTTACCGTTAATTCGCAGATTATCGCCTTGAATCCGCTTCGCAACGAAGAAGAATTTGCGTATTCTTCGCTTGGTTGCAAGCAGCGTATTGCAAGTAGTGCTTTGGGGAAGCTCCAGACGTGTCGCCACATAAACAAAAGACTTCGCGCCGCCTCACCATGTCCGCGCTGGCCATCATTGGTGGCTTACTTTGCTCGGGCGCAGCTTCGGCACAGCAGCAAATCAACTACACGCCGGAATACGATGCAGCTTTCAAGGCGATGCTCAGCGATCCTGGCAATCTCGACAAGACCTTTGCTTTCGCCAGCGAGGCGATCAAGGCCGGCGATCTGGAAGGCGCGGTAGCGGCGCTGGAGCGGATGCTCTTCATCAACCCGAACCTGCCGCGCATCCAGCTTGAACTTGGCGCTTTGTATTTCCGCCTTGGCTCGTTTGAGGCTGCGCGGGCCTACTTTCTGACCGTCAAGGATGATCCGAACGCGCCGGCGGAAGTGAAGAGCAAGGTTGATGCCTTCTTGGCCGAAATCGACAACCGCCAGAAGCGGCATAAATGGTCGGGCTCGCTGTTTGCCGGCATCCGCTGGCAATCCAACGCCAACACCGCTTCCGCCGATGGCGTGGTATCGGTGCAGGGCATCGCGTCAACACTGGATTCGCAGTTCACCCAGAAGCGGGACTGGAATGCCTTTGCGGCGCTGAGCGTCAAGCATACTTACCAGATGGATCCGGCGCAGACCGATACCTGGGATACCAGCGTCACCACCTTCGGCTCACGCCAGATGCGGCAGGAAACCGTGGATGTCACGCTCGGTGAAATCACCACCGGGCCGAGCCTGAAGATATTCCCCGGCAACGACTACGATCTCACCTTCCGCCCCTACGGCCTGATCACCTATGTGGCGATCAACGATGTGCGGGATTTCTTCGCGCCCGGCGCCGGCGCCTCGCTCAGCGCCACGCTTGATCCGTTGACCTTGGCCGAATTGTCGACGGAATGGCGCGACAAACGCTACCGCGACAGCTTCAAGAGCCCGACCAAAAGCGACCGCGATGGCATCGAGCGTGCGTTGCGCGCCCGCATTGTCCGTGTAATCAACCAGGATCTCAGCCTCAATCTCGGCGGCAGCCTTACCAAACAGGAAACCCAGGCCGATTCGCAGGGCAATTTCGAATATGCCTGGAGCTTTGGCGCCGCCTGGAATTTTGACTCGCCGATCGACGACACGATGCCGCGCTGGACCTTGATTGGCAGCGTTACACGCGCCCTCACACCCTATGAGACACCCGACACCACCATCGATGCGAACGTGACGCGCTTCGACAAGGATTGGCGTTTCTCGCTGACCCAGGCGGTGCCGCTGAACAAGGACTGGACCGCGATTGCCATGCTGGCGCGCACCATTCGCACGTCTTCGCTGCCGAACTACCAGTATACCAACAACGCGTTGACGCTCGGCGTCAGCTACCGTTTCTAGGAGCACAAGCCATGACCGCTCGCCGCTTTACCCGCGCCGCCGCCCTGGCCGTTCTTCCCGCCCTGGCGCTCTTCGCCCTGCACCCTGCCCTGGCAGCCTCCGATCCCATCGGCGTGGCAGCCGCGGTGAACCCCGATGCAGCCGGCACGCCGCCGCAGATGCAGAAGCGGCTGATCGAAGTCGGCACCAACATGCTGAAGGACGAGAAGGTGGAAACCGGCCCCAATGGCCAGGTGCAGTTGCTGTTCAACGATGGCAGCGCCATTTCCATTGGCCCGAACAGCGAAATGGTGCTGGATACCTTTGTCTACGATCCGGCCAAGGGCACCGGGCAGATGGCTGTGTCGGTCGCTAAAGGAACCTTCCGTTTCATCGGCGGCAAGATTTCCAAGGAAAACCCGGTCCAGATCAAGGCCGGCAGTGCCACCATGGGCATCCGGGGCGGCGTAGCCGTCATTCAAGCCACGCAGAATCAGCCAACCGGGCCCGGCGCTGCGAACAATCCGGCAGCGACGCCGGGGACAACCTCCACCGCGACCTTCCTGTATGGCAACCAGATGACCGTTACGCAGGCGGGCGTGACGCAGACCGCCACGGTGCCAGGCACGGCCATTGTTACGCCGCCAGCCGGCCCACCCAGTCCGCCGCAGATTGTGACGGCGCAGCAGATCCGCCAGACCAACTCCCAGACTGCCAGGCAGGGTGGCTCCAGTGGCGGCAGCAGCGGCGGTGGCGGCGGTGAGAGCGGTGGTGGCGGTAGCGGCGCGCCAAGCGGCGGCGGCAATATCGAAGCCGGCCTGTCCAGTTCGGGCGTCTCGCAGCAGAATTCATCCGCCCCGCCGTCGTCGATATCGACGGTATCGCCCGCGCCTCAGGTGCAGCAGCAGCAATCCTCCAACCCAGCTCCGCAGCAATCCTCCAGCACGGACCAGGCGAGCAAGTCGGTCAACAGCAGCCAGACCCAGACTCAGACCCAGCAGGTGGTGAACAATACCAACCAGCCGGTGATCACCCAACTGCCCGGACGGATCGGCCGTTTCCTCTATGATAACGGCACCACCGCCGAGATTTTCTCCGGCACCAACGTCGCCAATGGCAACGCGACGGTGAACTCGACTTACAATCAGACGATCAATAGCGGCAATTTCCGACTCTACGCCGCGAACAAGAATGCGTCGGAATCGCTGCAGGCCACCATTGCCTCCACTCCAATCGGCACTGGCACGACACTGACATTGCCGATCAATGTCGAAGATTCGGCCTTCACGCTCTCGGTTTCCAGTTCGCCCTACGGCGCTCTCTCTGGCAGCGGTTACGCCAGTTCGGATAATGATTTCTTCTATTACTCGCTGCAGAGTCAGGCTGCTTCGACCACCAAGCTGGTGCTGTTCGGCGGCACGCCGACCACCACGGCTGATTTCCGTCATAGTGGCTTCAGCACCTATACCCTGCTGAACGGCGTGAACACCGTGCCCCTGATGGGCTCGGAGATGAATTCCACCTCCGTAAGTTCCTCTGCCCAGGTATCGAAACTATACTCGAACCATTCGAGCAACATGCTGCCCAGCAGCATGACCGGCGCTCTTGCCACCAATCTGCAGGCGACGATCTCGATCGCCGGCCAGGGCACCAGCCAGTCGTCGATGCTTTCGGGCATGACCGGCGTGTTCGCCAACGACACCACGCATAACGATGTGGTGCTGACCGGCGGCGTCAACGGCTCCTACCGCGCCGGGGCAAACAACACCCTGCGGAATTACACCTCCACTGTCAGCAGCGCCGCCGCTGGCAGCAATGGCTCGTCTGTCTTCGGTGATACCGGCGAATACCTGGTACTGACGCCTGACAGCCTCTATCTGGATACCGATACCGAGGCCGTCACCCGCACGAGCAAGATCGGCATTTCCTCGCAAGCGGCCGCCACGCCGGTGTTGGAGGATTACTTCTTCATGAATGGTGCCACGCGCACCAGCAATCCCAGCGGCGTTACCAGCCCCGCCCGCACCAGTCGGACGCTGCAGGGCTATGCCGCGGGCATGCTGGAACGCGCCAGCCAGACCGATCAGATCCTCTACACCAAGAATCACGACCCGACCAATGTGTCGCTGACCACCAACGCCACCAGTAACCAGGCACGCGCCACCTTCACCCTGCGGAGTGGTACGCAGGATTTCGTGGTGGAATTCGGCGACGTGAATGCCGGCCTAAACGACAGCGTGTCGCGCTCCGCCTTCATCAACGACAAGCTCTATGCCGCCCGCGAGTCCTATGGCCGCAATAGCAGCGTCGATGGCACGCCGGTGCAGAGCGCCCAGAATTTCCTCGCCTCATCCGCGCTGGCCAGTGTCAACAGCAGTTTCGTCAGCCAGGGCAACGCCTTCTGTGCGACATGTAACGACCTGTCCTGGGGCTGGTGGCTCAGCAACATGCAGGAAGCGAGTTCCGGGCCGAATGACCGGGTGCATATGGGCACTTTCGTCACCGGCCTGCTGCCGGCGACAAGCGCCATCCAGCAGACCGGCACCGCCACTTTCCGGGGCCAGGCACTCGGCAGTGTCACGAATGGTTCCAACCGCTACCTCACGCTTGGCAACTATCTCCAGACCTGGAACTTCGCCAGCAAGACTGGCCAGATTTACATTACAAACTTCGACAGCTATAATTTTGTCGGCACCGGAAGCGCCCCGGACAACGACCGCGATTTCAATGCCAACCTGACGCAGCTTTATGCCAGCGGCATCAGCGGCTCGATGCACGGTTCCTTCTTCAGCGACGGCCTGGGCAACAATGCCAAATATGTCGGCGGCCAATTCACCCTGAACGGCACCGGCTACAACGCCATCGGCACCATCGCCGCTTCCAGCAATACTGCCTCGACCGGCTTTCTCGGCCGCTTCCTGCGCGCCGACCCGACCAACAGCATCAACGCCTTCACCGGCTTCAATAACTCGACGTTGCGCGCCACAGCGGTGAGTGCCTACAACAACACCAATATCAGCTTCACCCGGCTGGATCAGACCTGGATGAGGGCCAGCACCACGGAAGGCGATCTGTATTTCTACGCCGTGCCGTCAAACAGCAGCTACACTGCCAGTGCCGCCACGGTGATTTCGCCCTACGGCCAGCAGGCCGGCACGGTGTATTACGCTGCCGACCAGACCTTCTTCTTTGCCGGCCTGCGCGACTCCCTGGACAACACGGCGCGTACCGTGGTGTTTGGCGGCAACCCGACTCCGCGCGTGGATTTCCCCACCCTTGGGCTTGCCAGCTATAATATGGGCCAGGGCAACAACCCGGTGCCCTTCGCCAGCACCGCGATCACGTATGCTGACACCAACCTGTCGAATCAGCGCTATGTGTCGCCGCTTTATGCTGCCTTCTCCAACAACCTGACCTATGCCGGCACCACCTCTTCGCCGGTACGCGCAGTGCATACCCAAGCCTCCATCGGCATCTATGGCCAGGGCGCGTCGCAGCAATCCTTCCTGGTAGCCGAAACCGGCAATTTCATCGAGGAAGCGGCGAATAACGACGTGGCACTCACCGGTGGCATGCGTGGCTCGATCCGGATGAATGCCACCGATGCCACCACCCGGCTGGTCAGCAACGTGACCAGCGCCGATGCCGATACGCGCAACGCCATTTATGGCTCGAATGCGGATCACATGGTGCTGACGCCGGATGCCACGGTGACCAACACGGTGGATGGCACCATCGACCGCGAGACCGCGCTGGCTTTCAATCAGCCGCATACCAACCTGACTGGCTCGAGCTACAATTTCTTCGAAGTGGCGAACCGGACCAGCACCAGCTCATCCACCCTGGCCGCACCCGGGCGCACCACCCAGACGCTCAACGGCTATGCCGGCGGCCTGATGGAAATCACCCCACCGAGCAGCAGTGTGGTGAACAGCACTGAACGCGTGCTGGTGAACCAGAGCGGCACGGCGGCTGACGTGACAATCCAGACCAGCGCGGCAAACAACCGCGTCTCCGCCAACTTCTCGCTTGGTGACGCGCTGAACGGCACTGTCACCAACAGCTACCTGATCAAGATGGGCTCAATCACCGGTACGTCCGCCGGCTCTTCCGCCTTCATCAACGATCAGGTCTATGCTGCCCGCGACATCGCCGGCGCCACCGACAACACCTTCAATGGCGGCGCCAGCGTGAATGGGGGCTCCTCGGTGAGCGTGGACCAACGCGGCATCATGGTAACCCACACGCTGGCGGAGGTTTCCTCCAGTGCCATCCCGAGCGGCGTTACGCTGTGTAGCTGCGATTATCTGCAATGGGGCTGGTGGATCACCGATATCCGCCACGGCACCGGCGATACCAACGGCGAACGCGACCGCGTGCATCTCGCCACCTGGGTCGCCGGTACACTGCCGAACGTGGCGGAAGTGCCGACCACCGGCACCGCCAGCTACAACGGCAGTGTTATCGGCAGCGTGAACAACAACGGCGCACGTTACATTGCCATGGGCAATTATACCCAAAGCTGGAACTTCGCCACCCGTGCGGGCACTGCCACGATTACCAATTTCGACAATCTCTCATCCATATCTGGCACAATTCAGGCTAGGAGCATCACCGACTCCGTAAATCACCCAACAAATAACCGCGATTTCACCGGCGCACTCAGCGGCAGCGGCGGTATCACCGGCCAGCTTGCAGGCTCGTTCTTCAAGGGCGGCACCGATCCGGTGAAGGCGGCGGCGGGCAACTTCACGCTCACCGGTACCAATTACCAGGCCGCCGGCACCTTCGCCGCGCAGAAGCCGTAAGCACATTCCGCCAGCCGTCCCATCATGGGGGACGGCTGGCGGAAGCGCCGGATGTAGTTGTTGCGCTTAAAGCCGCGCGGCTGCCGCCTTGCTCGCAGCAAGGCGCTTTTCCAGCATCGGCGCCATCACGCCGCGCATCCTGCCCAGCACCGCCTCCCCGGCACCTGCGGGCGAACCGGCATTGAACGGCGGCGCCGGATCATACTCGATGGAAAGCTGGATCGCCTTGGCCACATCTTCGCCCAGCATTTCCGCCACCAGCGCCAGCGCGAAATCGATGCCGGCGGTGACGCCGCCTCCGGTGACGCGGTTGCGGTCAATTACATACCGCGCCTGCGTCGGATAGGCGCCAAACATCGCCAACTGGTCATGCGAGGCCCAATGGGTGGTCGCCTTGTAGCCTTTCAGCAAGCCGGCGGCACCCAGCACCAGCGCACCGGTGCAGACCGAAGTGATCCAGCGCGCGCCATCGGCCTGGCGGCGCAGGAATTCCAGCACCTCGTCATCCAGCATCAGGTCGATCTGACCCGGTCCGCCCGGCACGCAGATCACATCCAGTTGCGGCGCCTCAGCCAGTGTCTTGCTCGGCAATAGATGCAGACCACGATCATCACGCACCGGCTCCAGCGTCTTCCACAGCAGATGCACTGTGGCGCCTGGCGTGCGGGCAAAGACCTCGAACGGTCCGGTGAGATCAAGCTGCGTCAGGTTGGGGAACAGCAACAGGCCGATCTGCATGGTCATCTCCTTCAGGCCGATTACGCTTGGGCCGGCTTCGCTTGTTTGGGCCGCTCGGCGAAGATGCGCCGCAGCGTGTCGCGGATATCGCGCACCTCGGCGCCCTGCAGCAGGCCGCGCGCCTGCATCTCGGCATGGGCACGGGGCAGATTGTAAAACGGGATCGCGGGATAGAGATGGTGCTCGATGTGATAGTTCACGCTATGCGGAAACATCAGCCAGATCAGCCAGCCCGGCCCGGTATTGCTGCGCGCCGCCAGCAGCGGCGACGTGGTGTCGCTCACCGCGCCATGCTCACAGATGGCGCGCAGCCGCAGCAAAGCCTGCAACAGCGTCACCAGCGGCAGCAGCCACAGCACCAGGTATTCCAACAGGTAGCCGCCAGCATAGGCGGCGATGGGGGCGGCGACATGGAACCCCACCACCCACCAGCGGTCGATACGCGCGGCACGGCGCAGTTCCGGTGCGGTATCGTCGAGCGGACGATTCACGGCGGTGGCGTCGTCATTGATCGCCGGGGCGCCGAAGAAATAGGCGTAGGTCTTGGGCGCGGTGGCGCCAGTGAGGTCGCGCAGCAGCTTCTTCGCCAGATAGGCGCGACCGCGCGGATAACCGCCATGCAGCGGAATATCAGGATCGCGCGACTCATAGAGGTGATTGTGGTGCAGGCGGTGCACCACGCGGTAGGTGCGCATCGAGATGCCCACCGGGATCGCCACCAGGCAGCCGACGAGATCATTGAGCCAGCGCTCTGCGAACAGCCGGTAATGCGCGGCATCATGCGCCAGCACGAAGCAGGCCTGCTGGCGCGAGCAGATCACCACCAGCATCGGCGCCACCACCCAGGGCGTCCACCAGACCAGCGACGCGGCAATCGCCGCCGCCAGCACAGCCAGGGTCTCGATCACACCCAGCATCGCCGGCCAGAAAGAGAGCTGATAGAGCTGCTTCAACACATCCGGCGGCAGGCCGGCGGCGCGGCGGCCATCGGCGCGGAATTCCCTGCCTTGCTGGGTTTCAGGAGCAGTGCTGCCCGGCGTTTCCATGGCCCGAGCATAACCAGCACCGGGGTAGCGAGGAAGCCCTTGCCTATGCGGGACCAATGCGCCAACGCGGCCGCGCTAGCATCACCAGGTCCCCGGCTTGATCGCGCAATTCTACACGGCCCTGCACATCCTGCGGTTTTGACCAATCCTGGTCCTCGATGCGGCATTCCGCCGTGATCGGGCCCCGCGCTTTCTTGAGGAAATCGCTGTCCATGCCGGTGACGATCCAACGGCCTTCGCGCGGCTGGCCACTGCTCATTGCCAGGTTGGCGGTGGTCTCGGCCAAGGTGATCAGCGCCGTGGCATGGATCGAGCGTAGATGGTTGCGCACGCCGCGGCGGTCGGCCAGGCGCATGCGGGCGCGACCGGGTTCCAGGCTCAGCACATCGGGCCGGATCGTCGCGGCATAGGGCACCACGAAGCCGAGCAGACGGCCAAACAGGTAACGCCCGCCGGGCAGGCGATTGAAACTGTGCCACTGCTTCATCAATTGCGCGGCCATGTCATTTACTCCTGGATGGGGTGAAAAGCAGAGCGGCGACGGCAAGGTCGCCGAGATGCTGGATCGCCTGGGCCGGGCTTTCCTTGGCCTGACCATCGAGCCACAGCCGCAGCCAGAGCTGCGCCGGGCCGATCAGTTGCGCCAGCAGGATTTCCGCCGGCATCTGCGCCAGGCCGCCCGCCCCCTGGGCCTGGCGGAACAGCGCCCCGACCTGGCCATGGAACGCGCGCGTGCCAGCACGGATATCGGCATCGGCCTTGGCCAGCGCACCAGCGCGGCGCGCAGTGGCCAGGAAGGCGGCTTCGGCGCGATGCTGCGTCGCCCAGCCGATATGGCCGGCGACACAGGCACGGATCAGGCCGGCGGCATCGCCGCGCGCCTTGGCCAGGGCGGCCAGCAACGCCTCGCGCGAACCCGCCAGGCAATCGGCATACAGCGCGGCAGCAATGCCTTCGCGGTCGCCGAAGAAGTGATAGATGCTGCCGGTACTGGCACCCGCGGCATCGCGGATCATCTCAATCGTGGTGCCCTGCAGGCCATGGCGCGAGAAACAGCCAAGTGCTGCCGCCAGGATACGGCCGCGCGTGATCTCGCCGCGCGGCGGTTTCGGCGGCGCCTTGGGCAACGGTTTCGGACGGACGGCAAGGGCTGTCTTGGCCATGGCCGCACTATAGGGCATCTAGAATATTTTTCTAGAATAAAATTTTAATTACTCAAGGCCGGCTGATTTCCGCTGGCGCCGCCCCATCATCGGGTCCAGACTGCTGGAAACGTCTCGCCCCGCCGGCAGCAGGAGGAATGCCATGCTGTTTGCCAATGATTTCACGCGCCGCCTTGGCCTCGATCACCCGCTGGTGCAGGCACCGATGGCCGGCGAAACATCCACCGTGCCGCTGAGCCTGGAAGCCAGCAAGGCAGGCGCCCTCGGCTCGCTTGGCGCTGCCTACTTCCCCCCGGCCAAGCTGCGCGACTCGATCCGTGCCATGCGCTCTGGCACCGACCGCAGCTTCGCTGTGAACCTGTTCATCCCGGTGCCCTGGGGCCGCGATCCGGCACGCGAAGCCGCCTATGCCGCCGAAATCGCGCGGGCACATCAGGCGCTCGGCCTAGAGCCGCCGCAGCCACCGGCCCAGATCGAGGAAAGCTTCGAGGCGCAGATGCAGGTGGTGCTGGAAGAAGCGCCGCCGGTGTTCAGTTCCACCTTCGGCGCCCCGGATGCGGATCTGGTGACCGCGCTGCAGCAGCGCAATATCTACGTGATCGGCACTGCCACTACCGTCGCTGAAGCCCTGGTGCTCAAGCAGCGCGGCGTAGATGCCATCATCGCCCAAGGCGCGGAGGCCGGCGGCCATCGCGGCAGTTTCCTCAAGCCCTTCACCCAATCCATGATCGGCACCATGGCGCTGGTGCCGCAGATCGTTGATGCCACCGGCCTGCCGGTACTGGCGGCGGGCGGTATCGGCGATGGACGCGGCGTGGCCGCTGCGCTTTGCCTTGGCGCCAGTGCCGCAGCCCTCGGTACGGCTTTTCTGCTTTCGCCGGAAAGCGGCGCCAGTGCCGCCTACCGCGCCGCGCTTACCAGCCCGGCCCAGACCGAAACCACCATTACCCGCGCCTTTTCCGGGCGGCCGGCGCGCGGCCTGCGCAATGATTTCCTGGAACGGCTGGAAGGCCGCGAGGAGATCATCCCGGATTACCCGATCCCCAATGCCTGGAGCCGCCCGATGCGGCAGGCCGCCGCGCGCCAGGGCGAGGCCGGCTACCTGTCGCTCTGGGCCGGTCAGGCCGCCGCCATGACCAAGCCTGAGCCGGTGGCAACCATCGTGGCGCGCGTGATGGCCCAGGCCAAAGCCGTACTGGGCGAGCCTTGATGCCGAGCGGCTTCATTGCTAGGTCCTGAGCATGGGACCGTTGGAGACTTACCGCGCCAAGCTGGCAGCGGGCGAATTGCAGGGCGACGAGGCGCAGGAACTTGCCGCCGAGAAGCTGGAATTGCTCAGCCGTCGCCTGGCGCATTACACGCCGGGCCAGGGCGATGAAGGCTGGCTGCAGCGCCTGAGCTTCGGCCGCAAGCGCGAGCCGGCACCGCAGGGCCTCTATATCTTCGGCGAGGTCGGTCGCGGCAAATCCATGCTGATGGACCTGTTCTTCGCCACCGCACCGGTGGCGAAGAAGCGCCGGGTGCATTTCCATGCCTTCATGCAGGAGGTGCATGCGGCCATTTTCCGCTACCGCAGCCTGCCGGAAGACGCGCCTGAGAAAAAGAAGGGCGGCGACGATCCGATCAAGCCGGTGGCCAAGGCCATCGCCGAACAGGCCTGGCTGCTCTGCTTCGATGAATTGCAGGTGACGGATGTGGCCGATGCCATGATCCTCGGCCGGCTGTTCCAGAAGCTGTTCGACCGTGGCGTGGTGGTGGTGGCGACCTCCAACCGTGCCCCAGACGAGCTTTATCTCAACGGCCTCAACCGGCCGCTTTTCGTGCCATTCATCGCGCTGTTCAAGGAAAAGCTGGATGTGCTGCAGCTTGCCGCCGCGCGCGACTACCGGCTGCAGCGGCTCTCTGGCGCGAAAGTGTGGCATAGCCCGCTGGGGGCGGAATCCGATGCCGCCCTGGCGCGCGCCTTCGCGCTGCTGACCGACGACGAGGCCGGCGAACCGGCAGATATCGAACTGTTGGGCCGCAAGCTGCATGTGCCGCGCCAGGCGCGTGGCGTCGCCTGGTTCAGCTTTGCCGAGCTTTGCGAAAGCCCGCTCGGGCCGGCGGATTTCCTGGCCATCGCGCGCAGTTTCCATTCGGTGATCCTGGGCGGCATCCCGGAACTGGGGCCGGATCGTCGCAACGAGGCGAAGCGGTTCGTGACGCTGATCGATACGCTTTACGAAGCGAAAGTGAAGCTGATCGCCTCGGCCGCAGCGCCGCCGGAAACGCTCTATCCGAGCGGCGACGGCGCGTTTGAATTCCAGCGCTGCGTCAGCCGCCTGAATGAAATGCAGAGCGACGATTACCGCGCCCAGCGACATATTTCTTGATCGTCATGCCCGCGAAAGCAGGCATCCCATTCAGTGTCTTGTAAAATGCGATCCCAGGTCGAACACCCGGGATGACAGCCGTGCCGTCAGTTCGGCAGGACCAGGTCGCGCGCACCTTCGGTGCGGGCTTCGTTCAGCACCGTGTCGGAGAGCGTGGCCCCGGTGAAGCGGCCATCGGTGAGATCGGCACTGGTGAGATTGGCCTGGGTGAGATCGGCATCGCGCAGATCGGCACCGACCAGGCTGACGCCGGAAAGATTGGCCCCCACCAGCTTCACCTGCTTCAGCTTGGCCGCACTCAAGTTGGTGCGGGCAACGCGGCCAGCGCGGGCCTCGTCGCGGATCGCCGAGAGATTGGAATTCGACATATCGGCGCCATCGAGCACCGCGCGGCTCAAGTTGGCACCACGCAGATTGGCCTTGCGCAGATCGGCCTTGCGCAGATCAGCAAAATTCAGCCGCGCCAGGGCCAGGTTGGCGCTGGTAAGCAGGGTCTCGGCGAAGCAGGCACGCTCCAGCAGGGCGCCCATCAGATTCACGCCGGCCAGGTTCATGCCGCGGAAATCGAAATCGGAAAGATCGGCGCGCTCGCCTTCGCGACCCTCGCTCATCACCCAGGCGGCGTGGCGTTCGAGCAATACCGTCAATTCCTCGCGGCTGTGGCGCGACACGGCGGCAAACACCGCCTCGGCGAATTCCGGCAGGCTGCGCATCGCCTGATCGAGGATGGCGCCGCGCATGTCGGCACCGGTGAAATTGGCGCCATCCACTGAAGCACCGGCGAGGTTGGCGCCGGCCAGATTGGCGCCGCTGAAATCCGACCCGGCGAGATTGGCTTCGTTCAGCCGCGCCGAGACAAGCTGCGCCTTGCGCAGATCGGCGCCGGCCAGATCGGCCTTGCCGAGATTGGCATCGGCGAAATCGGCATGCAGCGCGAAAGCCTTGCCGAGGCTTGCGCCCGCGAGATCGGCGCGCTGCGCCGAAGCACCGGAAAGGTCGAGCGGCCGGCGCTGCTGCGTCGAGGCATCCGTGAGGCGGCCCTCGGAATCGTAGACCGGCGCCACCGCATCACCGCCATCGATCTCGGCGAAATTGGCATCGTTCAGGCCGGCGGCGCGCAGGCAGGCGCCGCGCAGATCGGCCCAGCGCAGGTCGGCGCCATCAAGTGTTGCATTGCGGAAATCGGAACCGGCGCATTTCGACAGCGACAGCCGGGTGCCATCGAGGCGGGCGCGGTGCAACCGCGCGCCGGTGAGATCGGCCTGGGCCAGATTGGCGCCGGAAAGGTCGGCGTCGGACAGATCGGTGTAGGAGAGTTTCGCCGGCTTGGCGTCGCCGCGTCCCGCCAGATGTGCCTCATGCTCCCGCACTACCTCGCGGAGGCGTTCCTGGCTCATCTTAGCCAGTTGTCTGGGGGCATCTTTCAGAAGATTCGGCATACCAACGTCAACGCTTGCTGAGGCATCATATTACGCTGAGGTATGGGGCGCTGCAGCAAAAATAAACCCAAATGTGACCAAAGCTGCAGCACCCACCCTATAAGTTGCCTCACCTCGGGCAACCTGCCCGATTGCGTGCATTAACCGTTGCTCAGCCCCGGCGCTCCACCATCTTCTGCTTGATTTCACCGATTGCCTTGGCCGGATTCAGGCCCTTCGGGCAGGTATCGGTGCAATTCATGATAGTGTGGCAGCGATAGAGTCGGAACGGATCTTCCAGGTTATCCAGGCGCTCGCCGGTCATTTCATCGCGGCTATCGGCGATCCAGCGATAGGCCTGCAGCAGCACGGCAGGACCGAGATAACGGTCCGAGTTCCACCAGTAGCTGGGGCATGACGTGGAGCAGCAGGCGCAGAGGATGCACTCATACAGGCCGTCGAGCTTCTTGCGGTCCTCGGCCGATTGCAGGCGCTCGCGCGCCGGCGCCGGGCTCTCGGACTGCAGCCACGGCTTGATCGAGGCATACTGGGCATAGAAGTTGGTGAGATCCGGCACCAGATCCTTCACCACCGGCATATGCGGCAGCGGGTAGATCTTCACCTCGCCGTCCACATCCTCGCAGGCCTTGGTGCAGGCCAGCGTGTTGCGGCCATCGATATTCATGGCGCAGGAACCGCAGACACCTTCGCGGCAGGAGCGGCGGAAGGTGAGCGACGGATCGACCTCGTTCTTGATCTTGATCAGGGCGTCGAGAACCATCGGGCCGCAATCGTTCATGTCGACGGTGTAGGTGTCGACACGCGGATTCTGGCCGTCATCGGGATTCCAGCGGTAGACCTTGAAGGTCTTGAGATTCTGCTGGTGTCCGCCTTCGGCTTTCGGCGCGGGATGCGTCTTGCCTTGGGTGACGCGGGATTTGGTCGGCAGATTGAAAGCAACCATTGGGGTGGCCCTTCAGTAAACGCGCTTCTTGGGTTCGATATACTGGATCTCGTTGGTCAGCGTGTAGGTGTGCACCGGCCGGAAGTCGATGGTCACCTTGCCGCTGCGGTCGAGCCAGCTCAGCGTATGCTTCATCCAGTTTTCGTCGTCGCGGTCCGCGTAATCCTCGCGGGCATGGGCGCCACGGCTTTCCTTGCGGTTGGCGGCGCCATGCATGGTCACCACGGCCTGACCGATCAGGTTGTCCAGCTCCAGCGTTTCCACCAGATCCGAATTCCAGATCATGCCGCGGTCGCTGACAGCGATATCCGACATCTGGCTGTTCACGACATCGATCAGCTTCACGCCTTCCTCCAGCACCTCGCCGGTGCGGTAGACGGCACAGTTATTCTGCATCGTGCGCTGCATCTTGTCGCGGATCACCGCCGTGGGCGAACCGCCCTTGGCATGGCGGAAATGATCCAGGCGGGCCAGGGCTTCATCGCCGGCATTCTTGAGGTCGCGATGCTTGGCGTCCTTCTCCACCACCTTGGCGGCGCGGATGCCGGCAGCACGGCCGAACACCACGAGGTCGATCAGCGAATTGGAGCCAAGGCGGTTGGCGCCATGCACCGACACGCAGGCGGCTTCGCCAATCGCCATCAGGCCGGGCACCACGGTATCCGGGTTGCCGTCCTTCAGGGTCAGCACTTCGCCATGATAGTTGGTCGGGATGCCGCCCATATTGTAGTGCACGGTGGGCAGCACCGGGATCGGCTGCTTGGTCACGTCGACGCCAGCGAAGATCTTGGCGCTTTCCGAGATGCCCGGCAGGCGGTCTTCCAGCACCTTCGGATCGAGGTGGTCGAGATGCAGGAAGATGTGGTCCTTGTTCTTGCCGACGCCGCGGCCCTCGCGGATTTCCATGGTCATGGCGCGGCTGACAACGTCGCGCGAAGCCAGGTCCTTGGCCGAAGGCGCATAGCGCTCCATGAAACGCTCGCCGGCGGAATTCACCAGATAGCCGCCTTCGCCACGCGCGCCCTCGGTGATCAGACAGCCGGAGCCGTAGATGCCGGTGGGGTGGAACTGCACGAATTCCATATCCTGCAACGGCAGGCCGGCGCGCAGCACCATGCCGCCGCCGTCGCCGGTGCAGGTATGGGCCGAGGTGCAGGAGAAATAGGCGCGGCCATAGCCGCCGGTGGCCAGCACCACCATATGGGCGCGGAAACGGTGGATCGTGCCATCGGCCAGGTTCCAGGCCATCACGCCACGGCAGGCGCCCTCATCGTCCATGATCAGGTCGAGGGCGAAATACTCGATGAAGAACTCGGTCTCGTATTTCAGCGACTGCTGGTACAGCGTGTGCAGGATGGCATGGCCGGTACGGTCGGCCGCCGCGCAGGTGCGCTGCGCCGGGCCCTTGCCGTATTCCTTGGTCATGCCGCCGAAGGCGCGCTGATAGATCTTGCCTTCTTCGGTGCGCGAGAACGGCACGCCGAAATGCTCCAGCTCGATCACCGCCGGCACGGCCTCGCGGCACATGTATTCGATGGCATCCTGGTCGCCGAGCCAGTCCGACCCCTTCACGGTGTCGTACATATGCCAGCGCCAATTGTCCTCGCCCATGTTGCCGAGTGCGGCGGAGATGCCGCCCTGCGCCGCGACCGTGTGGCTGCGGGTGGGGAAGACCTTGGAGATGCAGGCGGTCTTGAGGCCGGCAGCGGCCAGGCCCATGGTGGCGCGCAGACCGGCGCCGCCGGCGCCGACCACCACCACATCGTAGAAATGTTCGGTGACGTTATAAGAGGCGGGCATGGGGTCAGGCTCCGAAAAACAGCTTCAGGATCGACAGGGCACAGAGCGCGCCGACCAGGAACACGGCAAAGGTGGTGCCGAGCTGCACCAGCAGCTTGGTGCCTTCGGTGTGGATGTAATCTTCGATCACCACCTGCAGGCCGAGCTTGAGATGCCAGAACACCGCCAGCACGCCGAGCAGGGCGATCACCGCCAGCAGCGGATGCTTGAAGGCGGCGGCGACAGCGGCATGATCGGCAGTGCCGAGTTTCAGCAATGCGACCGCGAGGATCAGCACCAACGGCACCAGGGCAACGGCGGTCACGCGCTGCAGCCACCAATGCTGCACGCCTTCCTTGGCCGAACCGAGACCGCGCACACGCTTGAGCGGGCTGCGCATGGTATTCTTGCTATTGCTCATGATGCGCTCCTCACTTCCAGGCGTAGGCCAGGATCCAGGCCAGCAGGGTCAGCGCCACGGAGGCGATGATGACGATCCAGGCCGAGCGACCGGCAACGGCCTTCTCGTAGCCATGGCCGAGATCCCAGGCGAGGTGCCGGATGCCATTGCAGAGGTGATAGAACAGCGCCCAGGTGAAGCCGAGCATGATCAGGCGGCCAAGCCAGGAGCCGAGCACCGCCTGAACCAGGGCGAAGTAATTCGGGCCGGCAGCGGCAGCGACCAACCACCAGGCCAGCAGCAGGGTGCCGAGGCCGAGGCCGACCCCGGTGATACGGTGCAGGATCGAGGTGATCGCCGTGATCGGCAACCGGTAGACCTGCAGATGCGGAGAAAGCGGTCGTTCGATATTCGCCATTTCATGCCTTCGATCTGGGGCGCGTGCCGGAGCGGCCGCAGGAGGCGGCAGGCCCGGCACCCGGAAAGCTGGGGGGATTGTAGGTTCCACCCCTGTCTAGTCAACGATTCCAGGGAGTTCTTACTCCCCACCCCCGCCAGTCGCAAGGGCATAAGCTATACGAATAAGACCGCGTTCTGGATGGCCTGACCGGGGCAGCTGGGCAAGGCTGCGGCCAAACCACAGCGGGAAGTGGTCCAATCCGTCGGAGCCGGCTATTTACGCGGCATCAGCACCCAATAATCGAGGTCCAGGGCGACGCTGTCGAGGTATTTGCCCTCGGCATCCTTCTCCGGGAAGCCGTCAGCCGGGCGGTCCTTGAGCGCCACGGTGCGGACCCGGAGCGCGCCGACATCGGCGCGGCCGGGGATGCGGGCCTTGTCGAGAATTTCCGACCAGGCATAGACGGTGTGGCCGGCCAGCGTCGGGTTGACATGGCGGCCGCCATTGATGGCGGCGAGGAAAGCGCCATTGCCGAGCCCGTTGAAACTGAGCGAGCGCGCCAGCGAGATGATATGGCCGCCATAGATCAAGCGCCGGCCGAGCCGGTCCTGACCCTGGCGATACTGATCGAAATGCACCTTGGCGGTGTTCTGGTACAACCGGGTGGCAAGCTGGTGCTCGGCCTCCTCGATGGTCATGCCATCGACATGGTCGATCTTTTCGCCGATGGCGTAGTCTTCCCAGCCATGCGGGCTGCCGGCGAGCGTCCAGTCATACTGGGTGAAATCCATGCCGGCGGGGATGCGGAGCTGGTCGGCGCGCACGGCAACGGCTGGCTGCGGCACACGCTCGGCGACCAGCGGCGCGTTCTCGTCGCGCTTCTTCACCATCACCCAACGGACATAGTCGAGCACCAGTTCGTCGCCATCCTTGTAGCCCTGGCTGCGGACATAGACGACGCCACTCTTGCGGTTGGAATTCTCCTTGATGCCGATGATGCGGCTGACGGCGGAGAGCGAGTCGCCGGGATAGACCGGGCTGAGCCAGCGGCATTCGGCATAGCCGAGATTGGCCACCGCGTTGAGCGAGATATCCGGCACGGTCTTGCCGAACACGACATGGAAGGTGAGCAGGTCATCCACCGGGGCGCGCTTGAGGCCGAGCTTGCGCGAGAAGCTGTCGGCCGAGGGCACCGGGAAGCGGCTGCCGTAGAGCGCGGTGTAGAGCGCCACATCGCCCCAGCCGACAGTGCGCGGCGTGGCATGGCGGATTTCCTGGTCGAGGCGGAAATCCTCAAGGAAATTGCCCAGATTGGTCTTGCTTGCCATGGTCCCTACCCCTTCCCCAACGCCTAAGCCTGACGCAGCTTGTCGATCGCGGCGGCCAGCGCGGTGAGCTTCTTGGCCTGCGCCACATGCAGATTCTCGATCAGCTTGCCATCCACCAGCACCACGCCCTTGCCTTCCGCTGTGGCGGCCTCGAAGGCGGCGATGATCTTATGGGCATACTCGACCTCGGCGGCCGAAGGCGCATACACCGCATTGCAGGGCTCGACCTGCTTCGGGTGAATCAGCGTCTTGCCGTCGAAACCATATTCCAGACCCTGCTCGCAGGAGGCCTTGAAGCCGGCATCGTCATCGAGGTTGAGATTGACGCCATCGAGGATGGCCAGGCCATAGGCGCGCGCCGCCAGCAGGCAGAGCGACAGCGAGGCGGCGACGGGAAGGCGCAGCGGCGTGTGCCGGGCATTGAGGTCCTTGACCAGATCCGACGTGCCCATCACCAGGCATTCGAGGCGCGGATGCGAGGCGGCGATGGCTTCGGCGTGCAGAATGCCCTTGGGCGTTTCCATCATCGCCCAGAGCCGGGTGCGCGCCGGCGCGCCATGCTTGGTCAGCAAGTCAGCGGCCTGCTGGATCAGCGCCGCATTCTCCACCTTGGGCAACAGCACGGCATCGGGCCCGGCAGCGGCAGCGGCGGCCAGATCGTCCAGCCCCCAGGGGGTATCGAGGCCATTGGTGCGGATGATCAGCTCGCGGCCGCCATAGCCGCCGGCCTTCACCGCATCGCAGACCTGCTGGCGCGCCACCGCCTTGGCATCGGGCGCCACGGCATCTTCGAGATCAAGGATCAGGCCATCGGCCGGCAGGGTCTTGGCCTTGTCCAGCGCGCGGGCATTGGAGCCCGGCATGTAGAGCACCGAGCGGCGCGGCCTGACACTGGTTTCCGGAAGGCTGCCCTGCATCGTCGATCCCCCATGCTGCACTGCGAAATGATTGCCGGCCACTATAATCCCCGGCCCACCCGTGGCAAGCTCCGGCACGACCTGCACGGGAAAGAGAAAGCCAGCGGCGTGACCATACTCGCCATCCAGAGCCAGGTGATTCATGGCCATGTCGGCAACAGCGCCGCCATGCTGCCGCTGCAGCGCCAGGGTTTCGAGGTGCTGGCGATACCGACCGCCGTGCTCGCCTTCCATCCCGGCAAGCTTTATCCCGGCCAGAGCGGCCCCGCCCCGGTGCTGACCGAGCCGGCCGCCATCGATGCCTGGGCCGGGGCGCTGGCCAGCCTGCCGCATTGGGGCCGGCTAAAGGGCGGCATCACCGGCTGGCTCGGCCGCCCGGCCATCGCCGAGGCCGCCGCCCGCGCCATGCTGGCAGCCAAGGCGGCCAGCCCGCATTTCCACTGGCTCTGCGATCCCGTGCTGGGCGACAACGATACCGGCCTCTATGTCGATGCCGGCTTGGCGGCGATGCTGCGCGACGAGCTGCTGCCCCATGCCACCAGCGCGACGCCGAACCGCTTCGAGCTGGAATACCTCACCAACCAGCCGGCCCAGACCCTGCCGGAAGCGCTGGCGGCGGTGGATGCACTGCGCCGCCGCCTCGATCCCGGCGGCCCGCGTATCGTGGTGGCGACCAGCCTGGGCCGGCGCGATGGCGGCCAAGGCAAGGTGGAAGCGCTGGCGGTGAATGACGAAGGCGCCTGGCTGCTGGCCGTGCCCGATCTGGGGCCGACCGCACCGAAAGGCGCGGGCGACCTGTTCGCCGCCCTGTTCCTGGCCCGGCTGCTGCGCGGCAAGAGCCTGAAGAAGGCCGCCGCCTTCGCCATGGCCGGCTGCCATGGGGTGTTGCGCCAGGCGGTGATGGCGGGCAGCCCGGACATGCTCTATGCCCAGGCCCAGGACGAAATGCACAACCCGAGCCGCGAACCGGCCATCGAGCGGCTGCGGTGAGACAAAGCCGGGCGGCTGCGCTGAAACCGCCGATAACCGCGGTATTTCACACTAAATCGTCTTATCCCGCGCTTATTCCGGCTTATTTCTTCTTATTTTTCCTTATTTCTTCTTATTTTTGCTTATTTCGCCTTAAGTGAACGCCATTTTCCATAATAGTTCTGAATAAGACGGCACAATCAAAGACTTGAGCGAAAATTCAATTTCCGCCAGTCTAGTCGAAAAAACAGAACATGTAAAGAACAAAGGCGGTGACGAGAGGCAGCCCTAGAGGCTGTAGATGAAGTCACCCGATTGCAGGTCTTCCAGCACCTGACCGACCAGGGTGATGGTGAAGCCGCTGCCGAAATCCAGCACCACGTCGGTATCCACCTGGGCGGCCACGGCCAGCACGCCATCGAAATCCATGACACCGACGGCATTGAGGTCGACGCGGTCGCCATCGCCGGCACCGCCGGAGAAATCCGTGATGCGGTCGGCGCCGCCTTCATAGACGAAAACATCGCTGGAGGCGCCACCGGTCATGGTGTTGTTGCCGGCACCACCATAGATGCGGTTCTCGCCATCGCTGCCGATGATCCTGTCGTCGCCATCGCCGCCATAGATCTCGGCGGTGGTGATGTCGCCGGTAGCGAGCGTGATGGTGTCGTTGCCGCCGCTGCCCTGCACGGTCTCGACATTGCCAATGGTGACATTGTTGTTGCCGCCGACCAGCACCACGGTGTCGTTGCCATCACCGAGATCGATACTGGCGACACTGGCGCCGGAATTGAGCGTGACCGTATCGGTGCCGACACCGCCGAGAATGGTCTCGACATTCGACACCGTAACGCTATTGCCGCCATCGGCGAGCTGCAGCGTATCAAGGCCGGAGCCAAGATTGATCACCGCCTGCGCCGTGGAGCCGGTCAGCGTGACGCTGTCAGCGCCGCTGGAACTGGTGATGCTTTCGACATTGGCGACCGTGACCAGGTTGTTGCCTGCCGCCAGTACCAGCTTGTCGGCACCAATGCCGAGGTCGATCACAGCGCCCTCGGCGCGGGTGAAGAAGGTGATGGTATCGTTGTTGGTGCCGCCGACCAGCGATTCGACATTGCCGACGGTGACATTGTTGATGTAGTTGCCGAGCTTCAGCGTATCGTCGCCATCGACGAGATCGACGCGGATATTGGTGGCGGCATTGGTGAAGGAAACGATGTCGTTACCACTGCCGCCAACCACGGTCTCGATATTCACCACCACGACGGTATTGCCGCCATCGGCCAGCACCAGCTTGTCCTGGCCGGCGGCGAGATCGAGCGTCTCGCCATTGAGGAAGCCGTTGGTGAACACCACGCTGTCGTTGCCGCTGGCGCCAACCACGGTCTCGACATTGCCGATGGTGATGGTGTTGCCGCCGGTGGGCAGCACCAGGATATCGGCGCCGCCGCCAAGATCGACCGCATAGGGCGAGGCCATTGGCGACAGCGTGACGATATCGGCGCCCGCACCGCCCTGCACGCTTTCGACATTGCCGATGGTAAGCTGGTTATCCTGATCCGCCAGCACCAGAGCGTCGCTGCCGCCGCCGAGATTGACCACTACGCCGGTAACGCCCTCGGCGAAATGCACTGTATCGGCGCCGGTGCCGCCCTGGATCGTCTCGACATTGCCGACAATGAGGCTGTTGGTGCCATTGGCCAATGTCAGCTTGTCGTTGCCGGTGCCGAGATCGACCGTGGCATCGGTGAGCAGGCTGGCGAAGGTGATGGTATCGTCGCCGCTGCCCGCACTCAGCACCTCGACATTGGCCAACGTGACATTGTTGGTGAAATCGCCGAGCGTGACACTGTCCTCGCCGGCACCGAGATCGATATTCATGCCAGCGGCGGCGGCGGTCAGCGTGATCACATCGTAGCCACTGCCGCCGATCAGGATTTCGATATTGGTCGCCGACAGCACATTGTCGCCATTGGCCAGGATCAGCTTGTCGGCGCCGTCGCCAAGATCGATGAATTCATCGCCGGTAAGCACGCTGCCGAGCGTGACGGTATCGGCGCCACGGCCACCCAGGATGGTCTCGAAATTGCTCACCGTGACGAAATTGCTGCCCGAGATCAGGATCAGCGAATCGCTGCCGGCGCCAAGATCGACGGTGACATTGGTCGAGGCGGCGGCCAGCGTCACCTGATCGTCACCGCTGCCACCGTAGACAATTTCGGTATTGGCGATGGTCAGGCTGTTGTCGCCGGCAGCCAGCACCACCTTGTCGGTGCCGGCGGCCAGGTTGACCAGGATGCCGCTGACCGTGGTGTCGAGGTAGAGCGTATCGGCGCCGCTGCCACCGGTAATGGTCTCGATATTGGTGACGCTGAGGGTGTTGCCGCCATCGGCCAGGATCAGACGGTCATTGCCATCGGCGAGATCGACGCTGCCATTGGTGAGCTTGGAGCCGAAAGTGACGGTATCGGCACCGCTGCCGGCGGCGAGTGTCTCGACATTGGTGACGGTGAGCGAATTGGTGAAGTCGCCGAGCGTCAGGCTGTCATTGCCGGCGCCGAGGTCGATGCGCAGGTTGTTGGCAGCATTAGCCAGCGTCACGTCATCGTCGCCGCTGCCGCCCTGCAAAGTCTCGACATTGGCCACCAGCAGCGTGTTGCCGCCATTGGCCAGCACCAGCTTGTCGCTGCCGCTGCCAAGATCGACCTTGCTGCCAGCAGCCATGGTGGTGGCGAGCGTGATGCTGTCGGTGCCGGCAGCGCCGGTTACGGTCTCGACATTACTGACCGTCAGGTTGTTGCCACCGGTGGCGAGCTGCAGCACGTCATCACCATCGCCGAGGTCGATGGCAACACCGGTAGCGGCCACGCCGAGCGTGATGCTGTCATTGCCGATGCCGCCGGTGATGGTCTCGACATTGGCGACCGTGAGGCTGTTATCGCCATCGGCCAGGATCAGCTTGTCCAGCCCCAGCGCCAGATTGACCAGGACGCCGGTGACGGTTTCGGACAGCGTCACCGTATCGGCGCCGCTGCCCCCCTGCACGGTTTCGATATTCACCACCGTAACAGTGTTGCCGCCATCGGCCAGCGTCAGGCGGTCATTGCCGGCACCAAGATCAACGGTGCCATCGGTGAGCTTGCTGCCGAAGGTGACGACATCGGCGCCAGTACCGGCGGTCAGTGTCTCGACATTGGAAACCGTGACGTTATTGGCGAAATTGCCGAGCGTCAGGCTGTCATTGCCGCCGCCGAGATTGATCACCATGGCCGAGGTGGAAGCCGCCAGCGTGACATCATCGGCCCCGGCGCCGCCGATCACGGTTTCGACATTGGCGATGGTGAGCACATTGCCGCCATCGGCCAGTTTCAACTGGTCGGCGCCGGCACCGAGATTGATCACCTCGCTGCCGGACAATTCGGTGAGCAGCGTGATGTTATCGGCACCTGCGCCGCCGGTGATGGTCTCGACATTGGCCAGCGATACGGTATTTGTGCCGCCAGCGAAGATGATGGTGTCGGCACCATCACCAAGATCCAGCGTCATGCCGGTGGAGCCGGCAGCCAGCGTGACGGTATCGGCATCGCTGCCGCCGGTCACGGTCTCGACATTGGCGACCGTGAGACTGTTCACGGCATTGGCCAGCGTCAGCTTATCCTGGCCGAGGGCGAGATTGACGCTGGCATTGGTGACGGCGCCATCCAGCGCCACCACGTCGCTGCCACTGCCGCCGATGATATTCTCGACATTGGCGAAGGTGACGGTGTTGTTGGCCGAGGCCAGCACGGCCTTGTCACTGCCCGCGCCAAGGTCGATGAAGGCATCGGAAAGCCGGGTGCCGAAGGTGATCTGGTCGGCCTGGTTGCCGGCAGTAAGCACCTCGACATTCGACACCGTGATCGTGTTGGCGTAGTTGCCGAGTGTCAGGCTGTCGGTGCCGGCGCCAAGATCGATGCGGTAGCCTGCGGCAGCGGCGCTGAGGGTGACGAAATCATCGCCCGAACCGCCGGTGATGCTTTCAATATTGGCCAGCGACACGGCATTGCCGCCATCGGCGAGCGTCAGGCGGTCGATGCCGGCGCCAAGGTCGATACTCTCGCTGTTGGTCATGGCGCTTTTCAGCACCACGGTATCGGTGCCGGCAGCCCCGGTCACCGATTCCACATTGGTCAGGGTGACGGTGTTGATGCCAGTACCGAGAATGACCGTATCGGTGCCATCGCCAAGGTCGATGCCGGCGGCGGAAGCGGCCGCGCCGAGTGAGATCACGTCATCGCCGGTGCCGCCAAGAATGGTCTCGGTATTGCCGATGGTGAGATTGTTGCCGCCATCGGCAAGCGTGATGCTGTCGAGCCCGGTGCCAAGATTGACCAGGATGCCACTCACCGTATCGGCCAGCGTGATGCTGTCGGCGCCGGTGCCGCCATACAGCGTTTCGATATTGGCGGCAGTGAGACTGTTGCTGCCATTGGCAAGCGTCAGCTTGTCGTTGCCCTTGCCAAGATCGATCGCCGCATCGCTGATCGCCGAGCCGAAGGTGACGGCATCGTCGCCGGTACCGGCCACCAGGGTCTCGACATTGGAAATCGACAGCGTGTTGTTGACATTGGCGAGCGTCAGGCTGTCGTTGCCGGCGCCAAGATCCATGCGCAGGTTCACTGCCGCGGCGCTGAGCGTGATGTAATCGTCGCCGGTGCCGCCAGTAACGGTTTCGGCATTGGCGATGGTGGCGATGTTGCCGCCATTGGCAAGCGTCAGCTTGTCGCTGCCGCCGCCGAGATCGACCAGTTCGGTGCCGGACAGGGTGGTCAGCAGCGTGACGCTGTCAGCACCGGAGCCGCCCTGGATGGTCTCGGCATTGGCCACCGTGACGGCATTGGTGCCGCTGATCAGGGTCAGCGCATCGTTGCCATCGCCGAGATCGAGGCTGTTGGTGGTGCTGATGGCGGCGAGGTAGACGATATCGTCGCCGGCACCGCCGGTAATGGTCTCGGTATTGCCGATAGTGAGGCTGTTGCCGCCATCGGCCAGCGTGACGCTATCGGCGCCAAGGCCGAGCAGCACCTGCACATTGGTGACCGAGGAGACGAAGGTGACAATATCGGCGCCGCTGCCGCCGATCACGGTTTCGATATTCGCCGCGGTCAGCGTATTGCCGCCATTGGCCAGCACCAGCTTATCAAGGCCATCGTTCAAATCGATGGTACTGCCGGTAACCTGTGAGCCAAGCGTGACGGTATCCGCCAGCGTGCCGGCGATCAGCGTCTCGACATTGGTGGCGGTGATGTTGTTGACGAAATCCGAGAGCACCAGGATATCGTTGCCGCCGCCGAGGTCGACGCGCATGTTGAACGCAGCGCCACCAAGCGTGACTTCGTCCGCGCCATTGCCGCCGATCACGGTTTCGGTATTCGCCACCGTGATGGCATTGCCGCCATTGGCCAGCACCAGCCGGTCGGCCCCGGTGGAGAGGTCGATGGTCTGGTTCACCAGCGTGGTGAGGAAGGTGACGCTATCGGCGCCAAGGCCGCCGGTGAGCGATTCGACATTGCTCACCGTGACATTGTTGATGCCGGACGAAAGCACCAGGGTGTCGCTGCCATCGCCAAGGTCGATGCTGACATTGCTGGCGCCCGGATTAAGCACGATGTAATCGTCGCCGGTGCCGCCGGTGATGGTCTCGATGTTGGCCAGCGTCAATTCATTGCCGCCATCGGCCAAGGTCAGGCGATCAAGGCCGACGCCGAGATTGATCAGCGTGCCCATGCGGGTTTCGGCCAGCGTCACCACATCGTTACCGCTGCCGCCGGTGATGGTTTCGATATTCGCCGCCGTCAGCGTGTTGCCGCCGGCGGAAAGCGTCAGGCGGTCGGCGCCATCACCGAGGTCGATGGTGCTGTTGGTCTGCTTGGTCAGCAGCGTGATGTTGTCGTTGCCCTTGCCGGCAACCAGGGTTTCGACATTGCTGAGGGTGATGGTGTTTTCGACATCGTCCAGCACCAGCACATCGTTGCCGGCGCCCAGGTCGATGCGCATATAGCCGTTGGTGCCGGCCAGCGACACGGTATCGTTGCCGCTGCCGCCATTGATGGTTTCGATATTGGTGACGGTGACGGTGTTGCCGCCGGCAGCGAGCGTCAGCTTGTCGGCGCCCTGGCCGAGATCGATGGTGGTGCCATCCAGCGTATTGCCGAAGGTGATCGAGTCAGCACCCTTGCCGGCAGTGATGGTCTCGACATTGGTGATGGTGATCGAATTGGTGGTGGCGTTCAGGATGACGGTATCGTCGCCATCGCCGAGGTCGATCTTGACATTCACCGCCGAGACATTGATCGCCACGGTATCGTCGCCGGTACCGCCGGTAACGGTCTCTATATTGCCGATGGTGACGGTGTTGCCGCCATCCAGCAGCACGAGCTTGTCGGTGCCGGAGCCAAGATCGACGACGACATCGGCAACCGTGTCGTTGAAGGTTACGGTATCGGCGCCGGTGCCGCCCGTGACGCTCTCGACATTGCTGAAGGTGACGGTGTTGGAGCCGTTGCCCAGCGTCACCTTGTCGGCGCCGGTGCCGCCGGCCACGCTTTCGACGCCGGTGGCGGTGACGCGGTTGGTGCCATCGGCCAGCACCAGCGTGTCGCTGCCGCCGCCGAGATCGACGCTGACATTGGTCGCCGGGGCGGACAGCACCACGATATCGGCGCCAAGCCCGGCGGAAACCGTCTCGACATTGACGATGGTGACGGTGTTGCCGCCGGAGGCCAGCGTCAGGCGGTCGAGACCGCCGCCGAGATCCACCGAGGCGGCGCTGATCGGCTGGCTGTAGGTGACCAGGTCGGCGCCGGAGCCGCCGGTGACGGTCTCGATATTGGTGATGGTGAGGCGGTTGCCGCCATTGGCCAGCGTCAGGCTGTCTTCGCCCGCGCCGAGGTCGATCCTGCCGCCGTTATGGGTATTGGCGAGCGTAAGGACATCGTCACCAGTGCCGCCGATGATCGAATCAAGGGTGGCATAGGTGTGCGTGTAGCTGCCGCCGCTATCGCCGAGATTGACGGGCATTCTGCCAAGCGCCTCTGAAGCCCGCGGATTTCCGCAGGCTGGTGTGAAATTTCTACGGGCAAACTAGCCCAAATCCGGCGTCCCGGCACGTGAAATTTTACACATGGTTAACCCTGGGCAGGGGGTTAACCCGTTGACGTTGCATCATGGGCAATTGACCAGAGTGTGACTGAGTAGTACCGTAATGAGATAGATTTCCTTCGCCACACCCGAGCACCCCCTGGTTGGCAAAAAGGTATGACGGCAAAAGCATGACGGTAAAATCCTCGATCTCCCTGACCGACGATCAGCATTCATTCGCCAAGACCCTGGTGGATGCCGGCCATTTCCCGAGCGTCAGCGCCGTGCTGCAACAGGGCGTCGAACTGCTGCGCCGGCAGATCGAGAGCGAGGCCATGCAGCGCGATGCCCTCGCGGCGGTGCTGGCGCAGCGCCGGACCGGGGAGTTCGTTGCAGGCACGGCAATGGATGATCGCCTCGCCCGGATGCTGAAGCAGAAACGCCGGGTACATGCCGTTCGCGGTTGAGTTCTCAGCCGAGAGTGAGCGCGATTTCGAGCTGATTTTCGACCATCTTCTCGAAAGCTATATCGGCTTTGGTGAAAACCCCAAGCTGGCGCTTGAGCATGCCGCGCAACGCATCATGGCGATCCGCCGGGCGGCAGACCGCCTGGCAATTTTTCCAATTCGAGGAACGCCCCGCGACGACATCTTACCGGGCGTGCGATATCTCGCCGTGGATCGCGCCATCTACTGGTTCGATGTTGATGAGCCGGCGGAAAAGGTCCGTGTGCTGGCCATCTTCTTTGGCGGCCAGGACCATGTCCGCCACATGCTGATCCGGCTTTTGCGGTCCACTGACTAAACAACGAAAAAGGGCGCCGGCGGGTGGCCGGCGCCCCTTGATAAGATTAAAGGATGGCTCAGGCGGCTTGCTTCTTGAGGAAGCGGGCGGCCAGCACCTCGGCGATCTGCACGGCGTTCAGCGCCGCACCCTTGCGCAGGTTGTCGGAGACCACCCACATCGCCAGGCCGTTCTCCACCGTGATGTCCTCGCGGATGCGCGACACGAAGGTGTTGTAATCGCCGGCCGATTCCAGCGGCGTGATGTAGCCGCCGGGCTCGCGGCGGTCGAGCACCTGGATGCCCGGGGCGTCCGACAGGATGTCGCGGGCTTCCTCGGCCGAGAGCGGCTGCTCGAACTCGATATTGACCGATTCCGAATGGCCGATGAACACCGGCACGCGCACGCAGGTGGCGGTCAGCTTGATCTTCGGGTCGAGAATCTTCTTGGTCTCGGCCGTCATCTTCCACTCTTCCTTGGTAAAGCCGTCTTCCATGAAGACGTCGATATGCGGAATGACGTTGAAGGCGATCTGCTTGGTGAACTTCTGCTTCTCGATCGGATCGTTGACGAAGATCGCCTTGGTCTGGCGCTCCAGTTCCGTCACGCCGTCGTTGCCGGCACCCGACACCGACTGGTAGGTCGAGACCACCACGCGCTGAATCCTGGCGCGGTCATGCAGCGGCTTCAGCGCCACGACAAGCTGCGCGGTCGAGCAATTCGGGTTGGCGATGATGCCCTTCTTGGTGTAGCCGGCAATGGCATCGGCATTCACCTCGGGCACGATCAGCGGCACATCCGGATCCATGCGCCACTGGCTGGAATTGTCGATCACGATGGCGCCTTGAGCCGCCACGCGGGGCGCCCATTCCTTCGAGGTGGCGCCGCCGGCCGAGAACAGTGCGATATCGGTGCCGCGGAAGTCGAAGTCTTCCAGCGCCTTCACCTTGATCCGCTGATCGCCGAAATGGGCGTCCTTGCCGACGCTGCGGCGCGAGGCGAGCGCGACCACTTCCGAGACCGGAAACTTGCGCTCATGCAGGATGTTGAGCATTTCGCGGCCAACCACACCCGTGGCGCCGACCACAGCTACCTTGTAGCTCATCGTTGTTGCCTTTCAGTTGCCCCGGCAGGTCGACACCCGGCGGGATACGAACACATGGACTTCTCTTTGCCCGGCAGGTCAGCACCCGGCAGGCGGCGTGACATTTAGCGCCCTATTTCACGCCTGGCAAGGGCGGAATTGTCAGGGTGCAACCCCAGGTGAGGCAAACCGGATGATGTCAGGCGGCGTGCAGAGGCCGGATGGTCTTTTCCAGGCTGTCACCGGCGGCGCGGCGGGCCAGTTTGAGGTCGTAACGGGCCTGCAGGTTGAGCCAGAATTCCGCCGATGTGCCAAAATAGCGGCCCAGCCGCAGGGCGGTGTCGGCGGAAATGCCGCGGCGGGCGTGAACAATATCGTTGACCCGCGCCACCGGCACGGCGATGGCATGGGCCAAGGCGTTCTGGCTGACGCCGAGCGGCTTGAGGAATTCCTCCATCAGGATTTCGCCCGGGCTGACCGGTTCAAGCTGCTTCGCCATGCTGCTCTCCATGCTCAATGGTAATCGACAATCTCGACCTCCACCGCGCCGCTCTCCCAGCGGAAGCAGATACGCCACTGGTCGTTGATCCGGATGCTGTGCTGTCCGGCGCGGTCACCGTGCAACGCCTCAAGGCGGTTGCCAGGCGGCAGACGCAATTCTTCCAGCCGTTCGGCTGCCGCCAGCATTTCCAGCTTGCGCCGCGCCGCGCGCTCGCATGACTGGAACCGGCGCACCGGCTGGTCATCGAACAGCCGCTTGGTATCCTTGCACCGAAAGCTCTTGATCATCGTCTATTCCGGAAAACAGAATACCCGGGAGTAAGCCGGGCGGCAACCGCTAAACCTCCAGCGTCTGGTGCGGGCCGGGGCCAAGATCGAGGCCGGATTCGGCGGGCCAGGGGATCGGCGGCTCTCGGTCGTGGAAGCGCAAGCTGCCGGTCATGCCGGTGAGCGACAGCGCCTCGTCGAAAATCGCCTGCACGTCGAGTTTGAAGGCCGGGCCGAATTCATGCAGCGAGCGCAGCACCAGGTCGAGGCGCTTGTCGGCCATGTAGCCATCGAACTGCACCGGGCCGGTGCTTTCCAGGTTGAAATCCAGGATGAAGCGCGACTGGGTCTGGTTCTTCTTGCGGTCGCGGCGGCGGCGCATGAAGATCTGCACCGGCTCCACCCGGCCCTGCACCATCATCGGCAGGGTCAGCGCCTGCCAGTCGCTGTCGCCGCCGCGCTGGTTGAGCTTGCCGAGATCACGGAAATCATCGTCCAGCTTGGCCAGCAGGTCGCCCTTGCCGGCCTCGCGCAAAGCCCGGCTCGCCTCGGCGCCGAGCCAGGCCTGGGCGCTGCCCATGGCGGCGGCGGCCATGAATTGCAGCGCATTGGAGGCCAGCCGGGCATTGGCCTGGGGCATCGCCTGGGCCAGCTTTGCGGCCAGATCGGGATGGCTCTGGCGCAGCGCGTCGATGGTGCTCTGCAACAGCGGCCAGCCGCCCTGCAGCCGCTGCAGGATGCCGGCCGCCGGCAATGGCGATAGCTGCGTCACGCTGGGCGCTGCCGGCCGCACCAGGGCGGTGAGTTCCAGCGCCAACTGGCTGCCGGCCGGTAAAGCCTGCGGCAGGTCCAGCGCCAGCATGCCCTGGGCGGTGCGCAGCAGGGTCTGGCCGGCGGCATTCTGGCCCGTCACCACACCGGCCAGCACGCTGCTGGCGCCCTGCGGCAACTGCGCCGCCAAGGTTGGCGGCAAGGCGGCCTTGGCGGCAGCGGCTGCCGTAGCCGTGGCTGGCAATTGCGCCCCGGGTTCGGCCGTGGCGCGCACCACAAGCTGCGCCTGGCTGCCCGGCGGCAGCGGGTTGCCGGCATTCGCCTCGACATGCAGCGCCGGCGTGGCGCCGGCCACCGCCTGCACCTGGCCCGCCCCCTGCACCACCGTGGCAGACAGTATCTGGCCCTTGCCGGGCAGGGTGGCGGCCTGCGCCGCGGCACCAAGCGGCGCCACCGCCATGGCCAATTGCGCCGGGGTGGGATTTTGCAGCAGCACCGCCAGCGGCGGGGTGAGCGGCGTGCCATTGGCGGCAAGCACAGCGGCGGAGGGCGGCGTGCCCGGCTGCACCGCCAGGCGTAAGGCACTGCCCTGGCTCAGCACCGCCGCGAGCGTCGGGTTGGCGGCAATCACGAAAGTAGTGCCGCCCTGGCTGCGCAGCACGAAGGCATTGCCATCGCGCGCCACCACATTGGCATCCAGCGCCGAGCCGGACCGTGCCGCCTGGGCAAGATCGGTGGTGCGCACCTGATCGGCCGCAGGCTGCGGCGTCGGCGCGGTATTCGCCTGCTGCGGCCTGGTGGCACCAGGCTGCTGTGCTGGGCGGGCATCGAGGATGGTATTGGCGGCGCTGGCGCGATCAGCCGCCGATGTGGGCGCCGATGTGGGCGCCGGGGTGGACGCCGGGGCTGGGGCAGGCGTCGCAGCCGGAGTAGAAGCCGGGGCCGGAGTTGAAGCCGGGGCCGGCGCTGGTGCCGGAACAGCAGGCGGGATGCGGCCGATTTCGCTCATCGGAGCCGCATGCCCATGGCATCAGCCGCGATGCGCCGCCATGCCGACCAGGCTGCCGGCGATGGCTTCGACATCGGCGGCGGCATCGCTCATCGGATGACGCGCCAGGATCGGCATCTGGTTGCGGATGGCGTCGCGCACCTTCTCGTCGCGGCGGATCACACCGGCCAGCGGTGGCGTGTATTTCAGGAAATTCTCCGCCGCCTTGGCCAGCTTGGCATGGGTCCGCTCGCCCTCGCGGGTGGTCGGCGCGATATTCACCACCACGCGCACATCGGCATTGCGGTCGGCCATGCGGGCCAGCTTGATGAAGGCATAGGCATCGGTCAGCGCGGTCGGCTCGTCGTTGGTGACGACCAGCGTGACACCGGCGGCCTGCGACAGGGTGCGCACCACGGCATCGACGCCGGCACCGAGATCGATCACCACCTTGTCGTAGCTGCGCGCAAGCTGGCAGAGTTCATCGCGCAGGCCATTCAGCGCCGCCTGATCCAGCGTCGCCAGCGAAGCGGAACCAGACTTGCCGGCGATGATATCGAAGCCGGCCTCCGATGGCATCACCGCATCGGCAAGGCTGAAGCGGCCGGCAATGACCGAGCCGAGATCGCGGTCCGGCATCAGGCCCAACTGGATATCGACATTGGCGAGGCCGATATCGCCATCGAACAGCAGGGTGCGGATACCCTGGCGCGCGAAGCAATGGGCCAGCGAGATGGAGAGCCAGGTCTTGCCGACACCGCCCTTGCCGGAGGCAACAGCAATGACATTGGCCTGCCGTGTGGGGGCAGCCGGATGGCGCAGCGGGCGCTGGGCGGCGGGCGGGATCGACGGCGTATTCGGGTTCATGGCGATCACAGTCATTCGGCAGCCTTCGAGGTCAGATTGGCGCTAGCACCGGTATCGGGGTCGCGCAAGAGCCAATGAGCGAGTTGCAACGGATCGAGCCGCTCGAAGCCCTTGCCGACGAAGGGGCTGCAGCCGGCATCGGCGAAGGCAAGCCCGGCTGAATCAGCGGCGGCGAGCAGGCCCCCCAAGCGGCGGCTGGCATCGAGGCGGGTGGGCAGGAAACGGCGGCAGCCGAGGCTTGCGAACACGGCGGCGACTTCCGCCGCCTCGCCCGGATCGCCGCCAGCCGGCATCACCAGCACGGGTTCCGCGCCGGATGCCAGGATCAGTTCCTTCAGCGGCCCGCGTTCCTTCGCCTGGAAGGGATTGAGGCCGGTGGTATCGATGATCACCTTGGCATCGCCGGTATGCGCCATCATTGCGGCAAGCTCGGCGCCATTGGCGGCCTCGGTGAACGGCAGCGCCATGACACGGCAGAGCGCGGCAAGCTGTTCGCCGGCGGCGGCACGGGCGGTATCGCAGGAAATCACATGCGCCCGGCGCTGCTCGATCACGGCGCGGGCGGCAATCTTGGCGGCGGCAATCGATTTGCCGGCACCGGCCGGGCCGACCAGCAGGACCGGGCGGTTGTCCATGGAAAGGCCAGGGAAACGGAAATGCTCGTCCAGCGCTTCGGCCAGCGCGCCGGGCATGTCGTCCAGGCCAACCTTGAGTGCCGATTGCGTCAGCCGCTCGGCCAGCCGTGCCGGCACGCCATGCCAGGACAGCGCGCCCTGCAAGAGCGCGGCGAATTCATCGGCATAGCTGTCATCACCGGCGGCGAAATCTTCCGCCGGCACGAAGCCGCGCGTGCCAGCGCCATAGCGGGCAGAGTCGCGCAACGCCTGGGCTTCCGGCGTGGCGAAATCATCCGGGCTGTCGCTTTCGACCGCCGCCGTGATCTCGACGCCGCCGCTTGCGCGGCTCTGGCTGGTCGAAACGATGATGGCATCCTCGCCGAGCTGGCTGCGCACCATGTCCATGGCTTCGGCCATCGAGGTAGCGGTGAAGGTCTTTAGGCGCATCTCCTAAGGCTCCCCGTCCTAGATCTGGGCCAGCGTGCGCAGCTTGGCCTTGGGATGGACCTCCTGCTGCGACATGACGACGGTGGCCGGCCGGAAGCGCTCGATGATCGAACGCACATAGGGCCGGATGCCGGGACTGACCAGCAGCACCGGCACATAGCCATCGCCGCCCAGGCGCTCGAAGGTCTGGCGCACGGCGGCGATGAAATCCTGCAGGCGCGACGGCGCCATGGAAAGCTGGCGGTCCTCGCCCTGGCCGATCAGCGATTCCGCGAAAGCCTGCTCCCAGCCGGGCGACAACGTCACCAGCGGGATGAAGCCATCGGCGCCGACATTGGCATTCGAGATCTGCCGCGCCAGGCGGGCGCGCACATGCTCGGTGATCTGGGTGATGCTCTGGGTATAGCCGGTGGCTTCCGCCACCGCTTCCAGCACGGTGGCAAGGTCGCGGATCGAGACGCGCTCGGCCAGCAGGTTCTGCAGCACGCGCTGGATGC
>VFQP010000224.1_pt1 | contig 140245 bp, 239 predicted proteins | sample 3512351 | NCBI WGS metagenome assembly VFQP01 (sample SAMN10412372, study PRJNA504923) | tailings metagenome | isolation source: Relicate 1 Philex TSF1 revegetated site | place: Philippines: Tuba, Benguet | collected 2017-08-29 | reverse complement strand
CACACACACACACACACACACACACACACACACACACACACACACACACACACACCAATTCGTGCATCCTGATCAGGATCCTCCACAGCAGCACCCCCCAACGGCACCACGAGCCCATGCACCTGTCCAAATGCAGTGCGCACAGCCTCCAATCGCTGTCCCACTGTCCCCTCGGCATCCCCATCCTCCACCACACCAAACATGGGTGGGGGCACGTCGTCGTTTTCGTCATCCTCCATCATCATCTGCACATCAAACAGTCGATTGAGCACACCCTGTCCGCTGCACAACACAATGCGACCCACACCCAGCACAACATCAGATTCCTTGTGTTTGGGGTGCAGCTTACCCTGGGCGCACTGTTGTAGGACCTGTGCCATTTCACACTGCAGGTCGGCGTGGAGGATGGGGGCGACATGCCAATCGGGGTGAGTGGCGCGCATGTGCTGCTGCAGTGCTGCCGTTTCATCGGGATGAAAACCCACCACCAAGAGACAATTGGGGAGGGTGGGTGTGGGTGGTGGTGATGCCTGGAGGTTGCGTTGTGGGTGTGGAAAGAGTTGTGGGATGGATGGTGGACATCATCACACACCTTTTTGGAGCCTGATTTTCCCTTGGAATTCTTGGTGGCACGTTGTGTTGTTGTTGCTGCACATACAGTGTGTTGAGAAGCAGCAAGGGATGTTGTGCTGCGTGTCGGTTGTTGTGCAACCGCGTTTGACCAACATCGATGGTGACCAACAGCAGGTGGGGTGCTGTATACGTATGGTATTGACTCACGTGGTGTCACTCGAGGCGAATTGGGATTCATGGGTGTGTTGAGGGACATGCTGCATGGGCATCTGTTGGGTGCTGGTCAAACTTTGTTGTTTATTGTATATGCACCTCTGTATTTCAACGCCCTCCCCAATTGTTGCAACACACATCACAGAACGCATGAGTACAATGGCCACACCTGCAGCAAATAACGTTGCAGTGCCAGCGAGCACCACATCGGTACGCGACCCCATCAAACACAGCCGCAAACCATACCGTCGTTGAACAACCCTATCACAACTACAGGCAGTATTTGTGGCATCTGAAGCTCTTCCAGAAGATACACCAATTATCAAGGGGCATGACTTTGACCAAAGCACGGATGCCAACGATGTGCTGCAGAGCATGCTCACCATGGGTTTTCAGGGCACATGCTTTGGACAGGCCATTGATGAAGTCAACCGCATGGTGTGTGGCATTGGGTTGTATGGACGCTGACAAGCGCGTACACCATTGACACCCACACCCACCCACACGCACACCCTCACACAACACACGTGGTTAGCAGCAACATCCACCCCTCACAACCATGCTCCCCCCTCCCACAGCTCAACTGGCGGCTGTCACACGAACCCCTCCAGCCAGATGAAGAAGCAGAAGAAAATCCATCTGTTTCAGGTCGTGAAAACATACGCACCAAGATCTTCCTAGGGTACACGAGCAACCTTGTGTCTGCTGGTGTGCGAGAACAGCTGCGATGGTTGGTGCAGCACAAGATGGTGGATGTGCTTGTGACAACTGCAGGTGGCATTGAAGAGGACTTTATAAAGGTGGATGTGTGGTGTTTTGGTGTGGATGTGTGGTGTTTTGGTGTGGATGTGTGGTGTTTTGGTGTGGATGAGGGGGAATGGTGTCTTTGAAGGGTGCATGTGCGTTTCGTGTGTTGTATACTGTGTGTTGTATATTGTGTGTTGTATGTTGTATAATGTATTGTATTGTGTGCAACCTCTCCCCCTCCCCCCTTGGCACAACCTCACGCACACACACAGTGTCTGGCCCCCACATACATGGGTGATTTCAGTTACAAAGGTGCCGACCTACGCCGCAGGGGTCTCAACCGCATAGGCAACATGCTGGTCCCCAATGACAACTATTGCAAATTCGAAGACTGGATCATGCCCATTCTAGACACAATGCTGCAAGAACAACAGCAACAGGGGGTACTATGGACACCGAGTACAGTAATAAAACGTTTAGGTTTGGAAATAAACAACCCTTCCTCTGTGTATTATTGGGCAGCGAAAAATGACATCCCAGTGTATTGTCCTGCAATAACGGATGGGTCTATTGGGGATATGTTGTTTTTTCATAGTTATAAGAGCAGTCCGGGACTTGTGGTGGATCTGGTGCAGGATATCAGGGCTATGAATCAAGAGGCTATTAAAGCCGCACCTAGAAAGACGGGGATGATTATACTGGGGGGTGGTACGTCTTATAGGCATACAGACATATCTGTGTGTCTGTGCATGTTGCTGCTTGGATGTTTGTTTTTGTTGTAGGCTGTTTTATGTATACAATATGAACATTGTCGGTTGTGTTGTTTGGACGTGTGTTTTTTCTTGGCAATGTGTTTTATGTGTACAATGTGTGTGTTCCATGTGTACCCACACATATCACCTCGAAGGACCTCATGCCCCACCCACCCGCCTTTCCATCCTCTCTACCCCCCAATATAGGTGTCCCCAAGCATCACATATGCAATGCCAACCTCATGCGCAACGGTGCAGATTTCGCAGTGTACATCAACACTGCACAGGAGTTTGATGGGAGTGACAGTGGCGCCAAACCTGATGAAGCAGTGAGCTGGGGCAAAATCAGAATGGACGCACGTCCAGTCAAAGTGTGTGCAGATGCTACTATTGTGTTTCCACTGCTGGTGAGCCAAACATTCGCCAAAGCCTTTGCAAAAAGAAAAGAAAGCAAGGGTGCAAAAGGGCGTTTTGTTTCCCTGTAGAATGTGGCAAAAGAAGCCCTGTAAGCAAGAAAACAATTTTTCACAAACCGTCGCCTGGGTGGGTAAAAGCCTTTTATTGTTGCGAGAATGGAACATCATTGATCAATGCTTGGTCAACGCAATGATGACACCATATGGATGCGGAAGCACCAGCAACATCAGACACACATGATTAATCACATGAAACGCACAGAAATGGTGAGAAAGACCACCCGGTGTAGAATTCAAGGACAACATCATAATCACCCACACCCGGATACGAATCCTCACAATGTTGCTGCTGCGTTGTGCATCTCACACAGCACAGCAGCATACGCACACAAACACACCCCTCGACATCAAAGATACCAATGTGTGTGGAATCAGCAATGCAAACACATGCAGTGTAAAAAGCGTATGGGAACAATTGTGTACCACGCTGGCGACTGGGTGTGATGCACAGACTACACATCACACTACACATCAACACACAGTCGACCAAAAGAATAGGCCACCTTTATGATCAAGTGCGGGCGCGGGCCATGTGAAAGGCATACGCAGCAGCAATGGATGCTGCACCAAAGAGCGCTGCATTGATATAACTCCATGTGCTTGCTTGGGCATAGGCGTTTTTCCACACAAACTCGGCATCGTTGGCTGCTCGGACCTGGGCCTCCAGCCGTGCCACCTGATCAGCAAGTTGTTCATTGTCTACAAGCAGCTGCTTGTGTGCTGCACGTAGTGATGCGCCTTCTTCTGGGCTCATGGTGGATGCTCCGTTGAGGGGGAGGGACGACTTGCGTGTGGCAGTTCCTGTTGTGATGATCATGATGGGGTATTGACAAGGTGGGAGGACCTGTTGCTAGTTTTAGTGTTTGCTTGTGTGTTGCTCGCGGCACGCAAACGCTGTGGTGTGTTGCTACGACCCAAAACGCACCGTTGCTTGGGGTTTTGGGTGCCGATTCTGGGGATCCGCCCTGCTGTTTTGTTGCTGGCTTCTTAGACTTGGCCATGTGGTGTGAAATGCCGGCAATTGCTAGCTGTAAAACAATGAAATGCTGGTTTTTTGTTAGATAATCCATGACAAACATTGGCTGAATGCCATCAACAACCAGCAATACAGCTCATAGCAACCATGGCTAGGGCCAGCAAGGTATGGTCTGTATGCTGGAATACGTATGCGCTTATGCACGTTTGAGGTGCCCTTCAAGTCCGATCACATCTTGATCATCAAATGCTCCACAGGAGTTTACCGTGATAGCGGTGGATGTGGGACCTTCCATGGAGCCCCACATGAGCATTGTATCAAGAGCACTCAGTACATATGCACAGTCCAAGGTAGGCGTGAATGGTGCCCACCGCATGTGTGTGGCACAATCGATGCACGCAATAGAAGCCCACCCACTCACACAACAGATACTGTACAAGCCCGCACATGAGCTCCAAATTGTCCTGTTTGGCAGCAAAAGTATGATACCACATCCTTGCTGTGTGGTGCATACACTGTCAACACCACCACACCAACACCAACACCACCCCTACACACACCCAGCCACATGCAACTCGGCAGTGTACGACGATGTCCAAATGCCAGGCTGCGAGCACGTCGAGGTCCTTTTACGTCAAGACCCTGCCGATGTGGCTGACCCCACCATCCCCCCCAAATTCCTCCAACTTCCCTCCATCGACACCTTACACGCGCTCACCCAACTGCACACCCACTGTGGTGCCGCAGCTGGGGTCAGGCCAGACTGGTTGGGTGGCGTTACTGTTGCAGCAGATCACTTGTTGCAGGAACTGGAGGAGCGACGGCTGGTGGTGACGGGGTCGCTGGTTCGTCGAGTAGTATTGATAAGCCCATTAGTGGATGCAGTTGACATTGATGAGGAGGAGGCGGAGGGTATGGGAGAGGATGGTGGGAAGCAGAGGGAACCGTCGTACTTGGTGGGGCTACGAGAAGACTTGATGGTATGTCGTTGTTTGTGTATATTTGTTGGTACGTAGTTGTGTAGTTGTTGGTATACATTGTCGTTCTTTTGCATGTTTGTATACACCATGCTTGTACATACCCACACCATGCCCATTCATCACACAGAGGGATGGTGTGCAGGTGGACGTCATTGTACCCACAATACCAGATGCAACACAAGCCCAACTGGAGGCTCGTGAGGTCAACCTTGGACACGTACGGGTGTTGACCAAGAGTTTGCAGTCAACATGTAGCATGCTAGCAGCACCCATGCAGCTGATCACCCACTTCAAGGTGTGTGGTGTTTGTGGTGTGTGTATTGGTATGTTTCATGATGATGTGTTTGCATGACATACACATACATGCATCTCCCCTCGCACACTCACACACATGCCACACATCCACCCTCACATACCCACACCTCGTACCACCACTACCCCCCTCACATATCCCTCACACCCACACCCCTCACACCCACGCCTCTCACACCCACGCCCCTCACCCACACACCCACACAGAACAAGGAACCATCTGTCACATCATTAGCAAATATGACATTTGAATTGGGATTGCCCAGTGGGTGTAACATTCCAGTCAAACTATCAAAGAAGACCTCAAGGGAAACAATGCCCACCATGGAACGGTGTGTGGTGTGTGAGAGTGTGGTGTGTGAAGGTGTGAAGGTGTGGTGTGTGAGAGTGTGGTGTGTGAGTGTGTATGGTTGTGTGGTGTGTGAGAGTATGTGGGGTGGGAATGTACATGCATGTCAATGTGTATGCAGAAAAGGGTGGTGTGTGATAGTGTGCGGGTGCTGTGGTGAACACACAAGCATCCCTACAACTCCCATTGTATCCCCCACCTCCCCAACCCCACCTCCCATTGTATCCCCCACCTCCCCACCCCCATCTGCCAATGTATACCACACCCACCCACAGGGTCCTCACCACAGATGATCACGGTCCAGTCGCATTTGAGCGGACATTCTACCTGGTAGATACTGAGGCAGCTTCCAACCCACACGCAGAGGATGGTGGTGTTGGTGATGCACTACTCGATGAACAAGTGGAAGGGATAGTGGAGGAGGATGGGGGGCTGCTGGGGGAGGGGGGGACACAGGGGGAGGGGGGGGGGCTGGGGGAGCGTATACCACCAGAGGATGTCGCATCTGCATATAGGGTGTGTGGTGTGTGGGTGTCTGGTGTGCATGGTCTGATTCTCACCAAACATACAAATTGCACATTCTCCCCTTGAAAACACCCATTGTACACCCATTATACACACACTGCACATACACAAAATACACACAAAGAAATTCACGTACACCCACATGATACTTTACATTCACACACAAAATATTTTACATACCCAATATACACACACACTCACACTGTACATACCCAATATACACACACACTCACACTGTACATACCCATTCTACACACACCAAGTATTTTACATACCCACTATACAGTATGGGCGTAATTGCATTCCTATATCATCAGTGACAGAGGCCTACCTGTATGCACCTGACAAGCGCCTTCAGTTGTGTGGATTTGTGTCAATGGAGGACGTGGTGCGACAAAACTACATGAAGGTGTGTACGTTGGCGTGCATGTGATATGTATGATGTGATATGTACCACACATGTACCCCACTCATATCCCACACATGTACCCCACACATGTACCCCACGCATGTACCCCACATGTACCACACCCTCCCCCCCCCCAGGATTGCACTGTTATTGCTGCTGACAAGAGCAGCACGCACGCCATCACTGCCATCAGCGCACTTGCACAGGCACTTGATAAAACAAACACAGCAGCTCTTGTACGAGCCGTGCCACGGTACGCAGGGTGTATGGGTGGTGATTGTGGGAGTGGGATTGTGTGAGTGAGTTTGTAGCTATGCACTGTCTTTTTCCATGTTGAGCGTATGTTGTTGTTATGGTACATTTTGATGCTTTCACATGCTCTCATTATCCCTACGCATCATCATTCCCACACCTCATCATTCCCTCATATTCATACCCCCTCACACCCTACAGGGCAGGCAAGAGTGTTGTTCTGGGTGTAGTGCAACCAATGCTCGCCCCACCTGGCACCACACAACCTGATGTGTTACTCCTCAACCAGCTCCCCTACTATGAGGATGTGAGGGTGGGCGAGTTTCCAAGTTTTGATCATCGTGTGGTGGGTCACTTGAGATCGGTATGAGACGTGCATATGGTCGTGTGTAGAGGTGTATAGTGTAATTGTGAGCAGGCATGTATAGTTGTGTATAGAGGTGTAGATATAGATGAGGCGTGGTATTGACGCGTGTATAGGCACGCTGTGGTCATCTACAAACCACCAGCGTTCCCCTCTCACTTCCCTCCCCTCTCCTCTCCTCTCCTTCCCCTCCCACGCACCTCATGGAGTATTCATTTCTTACACACACAGCGTATGCCCACAGAAGAGCAGGTGGACCTCATGGAACAGCTAGTCGATGCCATGGACCTGAATCCGGGAACACTGTGTCTGTCAACACCCGAACAGTCACCCAACCCGTCATTACGCCGGTGTTATGAGTTTCTGGCACAACGAGCGCTCAACCCTCATGCACGGGTATGGAGGAGATGTGTGGGCTTGGTGGATGTGTATGGGTGTGGGCTTGATATAATTTTGGTTGGTGGTTGGTCAACACCAGCCAGTTTATTTGTGCACCTCATCATGTGCACCTCATCATGTGCACCTCATCATGTGCACCTCATTCATCTGTGCAATGTAATGTGAATCTACCTACATCTAAAGCTTGATATATGAGATGTGTGCATATCATACATGCACACACACACCTCAGCCACTCAACACCTCACCGCCCCCTCACACCCCCCCTCACAGTTGGCAACATGTTCACAAGACCTCATCACACACGTGTTGGAAGCACCATACCAACACATGCCAACTGCTCGGCAGCTTCAAGGCAAACTCCTTAACATGTTTACCCCTGCCACTGAAACACAACCTGCCACTGAAACACAAGCTGATTTACCAACACAACAGCTGGGCGTAGGTGACACAGCAGCAGGAGGAGGAGGAGCAAGAGGAGGAGGAGGGGAGGAACATGGTGGTGTGGGGGAGGATGGACAGGAAGGGGGAGGGGCGAGTGGGCGGCGTGTGGCGGTGGTGGAGGGTGTGGGGAAACGTATTGGGGCGGCCAACCCAGTTGAGGACTTGAGGCGTGTGTTGCAAGATGTGGGTGGGGATACAGGTAATGTGGGTGGGTATGCAGGTAGTATGATGCATTGATGGGAGTGTGTGTGTGGGCGTTTGGTGATGGGAGGGTGTGTTTGTGAGGGTGTGTGTAGTGATAATGATGGTGACGGGGTGTGCGGAGGAGGAGGAGGGGTTTGCACATTCAGGAGTGTACATGTACGAGCGCACATTCATGTACACAATGCATTCATCGTCTGTGTGCAAGTGAGCATGTATATATATACAAGTGAGCATGTCTACATATACAATGCACAAAGAGGAGCATACATACACCTTTACACTCATCACATCCACACACACTCAGATTTGGTTGCTGCTGCATTACATAGGGCATCTGAGGTGGTAGAAGAACTCATCAACACAGGCCTGGGTGGGCGGTATGTGTAAGATACATATGTGCACATGTTCTATGCAATATGTGCACATGTTTTATGTATGTAGCCATGTATAGCATGTGACGGTGTCATACATGTTCTCTGCCAGTATACATGCAGTGTGTAGACTTTTCATTCATGCATGGTTGCAAACCATGTGCATCACCACGAGCACCTTACTGTATGACCACACACGTGTATGACCCACACAACACAGGCAGCATGACAAGGCAATTGCGTGCATGACAATCATGCGGCAAGAGGCGGTCATGCGTGGTTGCTGGAAACCGTACAACACTGCACTTGAGAAAATGGCCAGTCGGTTTGCCACCTCTGACGTGCATGGGGAGTTTTGGGCACGTGTGGTGAAAGAGGGGGGGACAGAGGGGGGCATCGGGATGCCAGTGTGTGATGAGGAGGTGGCGGGATCTGACAAGACGCGTGCACTAGCAGAGTCATGGCTGCAGCAGCATCGGGGTGGGGTAGCACAGGAGCAGCAAGGTGGTGATGGTAGTGGTGGGGAAGTGGTGGGTGAGGTAGCGGGGTCGGACGATGAAATGGAGGAAATGGGTTGATTTTTCTTCTTGCTCTTCTTGCTGTGCTGTGTGTATATTTCATTGTGTAGTACCAAGAATTTTATAGAATGCACAAATAACACGTATGCAACTACCATTCAGTGTGTTGTTCACAGCATCTTGATGAAGCGTAGCCAACTGTAAATCACTAGCAACTGGCCTAGCAAAATGAGAAACGGGGATGAGATGAAGGTGCCACTGGTGCAGATCCCCGACGAATCGCTGCACGGTGTGTATATGCAAGATGATGTTTGTCACATGCACAAAAGTCGCCTTGGACGCTCTCATACTCCACAGAAGAAACGGAGATGCTGCACACATTTGAACAAGACTGGGAGCAGGGTCAAGGTTCCAGGACACAGACACCAGTCACAACAACCTTTTCTGATGACAGTGGTATCAGTGTTGTTGTTGTAGAAAACCACCACCACCAGCACCCAGCAGCAGCTCACCATCTCTCTACAAAACACAGGACGGTTTGATTCGTATGAGCACCACACGGCATCACGCAGCAGGGGCCGGCGACCACCCCCACGACACGTGTTTGATGGTCTCAGGCAGTTTTTCGCACGTGGCAATGACATTGAGAGCAGCAACATCAACCACCAATTCACAAGAGAAGGTAGGAGTGTAGAGAAGGTAGTAGCAGCATTACCTTGGTAATCCATACACACTGGTCATCACGCATCAGCCAATCATCACCCACCAGCCAATCACCACAAAACAACAACCAAACACAGAACGTGAGCGTTTGAAGGATTTCGAGTCAATTGATTATCTACCAGCCAATAGTAGCGTCTACCGTGATTGGTTGTCCTTTCAACCCCATCGGCGGGTGTGGGATCGATGGTTTATGATGGGTAGCATAGGGTTGACCGTTGCGTTGACCGGGTTTTTATTGTACACCTGTATAGAGGTGTTGGCTGAGTTCAAAGTCAACAGTCAACGCTATTTGTTGCGCAAGGTGTGTGTTTTTGGTGGGTGTGGGTTGGTGGGTGATGTGGACGAGTACATGTATATCTCGATTGTATATCTCGATTGTACGCAGCTGTTGTCGTTGGCATGCCTTTTTATTATGAAGCTTTGTTATCTCAAGTGCAGTATGCACCCCCCTCATCATATACACACAGGCCAACGTATTTGTTGCCTGGCTCGTCAACTTGCTCTTCTCTACAGCACTTGTAGCAGCATCGAGTTGTGCAGTGGTGTTTGGTGCACCAGCAGCAGCAGGGGCGGGTGTGGCTGAGGTGATGGCGTACCTCAATGGTGTGCGTATTGCTCGGGTATGTTGTTTTTGGTGGGTTTTGTTTTTGTTGTTGTGTTGTTATATTGAGGTGTTGTCTCATGCACATGCATGGTATGCTTGTGTGAGTATGACTTTACCACATGCCCATCATCATTTGACATACACCATGCAACCACCACACACATGCACATCATCATATGACATACACCATGCAACCACCATACACATGCACATCATCATTTGACATACACCATGCGACCACCACACACATGCACATCTCATTCACAGGTGTTTGGCATACGCACACTGTTGGTCAAATTCTTCAGCTGTGCCACTGCAGTAGGGAGTGGGCTACCAGCAGGACCAGAGGGGCCCATGGTGCACATAGGGGCACTGTTGGGGGGGGGGCTCAGTCAAGGGCAGTCCACCAGCATGCAGTGCTCCACTGGTGTGTTGTGTGTGTGTGTGTGTGTGTGTGTTCATGCACACCCATCACACACATACTCCCCCCTCTCAGACCCTCTCACACCTCTCGCACACACCTCTTACACCCTCAGGCATGTTTACTCGATTCCGCAACCCCAAAGACAAGCGTGACTTTGTAACTGCAGGCGCGGCAGTAGGTATCGCCACCGCCTTTGGTGCCCCCATTGGCGGCCTCCTCTTTGTATTCGAAGAAGTAGCGTCCTTTTGGCAACATGAACTCGGCTGGCAAATATTCTTTGCATGCATGGTTGCGGTACTCTCTTTGGATACGTTCCGCAGTGCCCAGGCTGCTGTGTTGCATGGGGGTGCGTTTGGGTGGTTTTCAGGGGCAGCATCAACTGTGTTGTATGAAGTACAGACAGCGTTGGCTATTCATGTGGCGTTTATTGGTCCAGCTGTGGTGATTGGGGTCGCATGTGGGTTGTGTGGTATTCTGTTTACGATTGGGAATGTCAAGGTGATGCGACTGCGACAGGAGATTATTGGGGTATGCTGTGTTTTGTGGTGTGGGGGTGTTGTATTACATGTGTCATGTGCTTCATGTCATGTGTGCGTCAAGTCATTCAGTGTATACACACACACACACAAAAAGAAAATAAACCACGCCCAAAAATACACCCAAAACACACCCAAGAATACCCCCCCAAAACACACCCAAACACACATCCAATAAAAAACACACTCACAGGATCGCCCATGGCATCGTGTCGCAGAGCCTGTCATCATCATTGCTGTGTTTGTGACACTTGCCTCCTTTCTCCCCTTGTTTTTCCCATGCACAAAAACACAATGTTTTGTACCAGAGGGACAGACAGACCTGGTGTGTCCCGAAGTATGTAATCATGTGTGTGTATATATATATATTGGTATTGTTGTTGTTCGTGGTGTTTTGTGGTTATTGTTGTATACGTTGTGTTATATGGGTATTCTTGTATACGTGGTATTGTATCATGGTATTGCTACACATTTATTGTTGCTATACACCCCCCCACACCCCTCCACCCCCCCCCTCCCCTCGCCCCCCCCCCCACACAGGGCGTTCCCCCAGACCTTCAACGTGTGGTAGAACAATCGCTGGAGATGTACACCTGCCGATATGAGCTTCACAGTCAAGTGCTCCCCAGTGGTGAGACGAGTGGTGCTGGGAGTGGTGGTGGTAATGGTACACAACCACTGCCAAAGAGTTATAATGAGCTTGCAACGTTGATTGCAGTGCCAGGTGTGAGTGAGAGTATGCATGAACAAGGGGTGTGAGAGTATGCATGAACAAGGGGTGTGTGTGTGTGTGTACACATACATGATGTCATGCACATCATACACCCAATACAAATCACACATGAGACACATCGTGCACATTATACCCATCACGCCCACTATCCAAATATTGTACCCATCACACCCACTATCCAAACATCACATGTTTTCACACCCACATCACACACCCACTAGACACATCACCCACCCATTAGACACACATCACAGGGGAGGCAGCTATTCGGCACCTACTCACTCGTGGCACCCATAGACAGTTTGGGTATGCCTCTGTGTTGCTCATGCTGGTGGTGTATTTCTGTGCAGCAGTGTGGACAGCAGGGTCAGCTGTGGCAAGTGGGCTGTTTGTTCCCATGCTGCTCATTGGGGGGTGTATTGGTCGACTGGTATGTGTTGAGGGGGTTGTTGAGCGGTGGTGTTGAGGGGGGTGGGTAGTGATGTGCATGAAAGAGGAAGGAGGGGTTGCGTGTTTGTAATGGGTGGGTCATATAATGCTGTTTTGTGTGAATATCATGTGTGTGTATCATGTGTGTGTGTTACATGTGCACTTTCAATCATGCACCCCCTCCTCCTTTTCAGGTTGGTCTGCTGGGCATCGATGCAGTGGCATGGGCAGGCTATGGCACCCCGGGGGCCCCTCCCGGGGTATTCCTCCCCCCCAGCCCCTGGTCGTGGATTGACCCAGGCGCCTTTGCCCTTGTTGGTGCTGGTGCATTCATGGGAGGTGTCACTCGCCTAACTGTGAGTGTGGCTGTGATAATGATGGAGGTGAGCAATGATGTACGAATGTTGATTCCAATATTGGTGGCTGTACTGGTGGCAAAATGGGTCGCTGATGCTGTGGCACATCCCTTGTATCATGCAGGTAATGGAGAGGGTGTGTGTGTGTTGGTGGTGTTGGGGTTGTGTAGGGGAGAGTGTGTGTTTGGGGAGTGTATGTGAAGGGGTGTATAATGGGAGTGTGTTGGGGGTGTATATGTTGGGGGTGTATATGTTGGGGGTGTATGTTGGGGAGTGTATGTTGGGGAGTGTATGTTGGGAGTACATATGTGAAATAAACAACCGTCCCCCCACACACACTCCTCCCTCTCATTAACCCCCCACCACCACCACACCCACACCCACAACCATTCCCCCCTCTCATCCACCCATACCCACACTACTCCCATTCACCCACCCATATCCAGTCCTCGAGGTCAAGTGTGTCCCCTTTCTCTCCCACCAACCAATATCCCAATGCAGCCTCGACCTATTAGAGGCAAGGGCACTTATGCATTACCCAGTGGTTACATTAAAGGAACGAATGAAGGTGGCTGATTTAAGAGAGGCACTGAGGCATAATGTACATAATGGGTTTCCTGTGGTGAGGGATACTGGACATGGACAGGTCGGGGTTGAGAGGGGTTGAGAGGGTGTGGGTGTGGGTGTATGGGTGTTGCAGTTGGCATGGTGCGCTGTTCTGATTGTTGTTGTATTTTGTTGTTGTTGTCATTGTTGTTGTTGTGAGTATTCATCATCTTCCCCCCCATATCTTCCTCTCCCCCATCACCTTCCCCCATCCCCCCCAAACCACAGGTATTTGTGGGTATCGTCATTCGTGATCACCTCCTCGTCCTCCTGCGTCGTGCTGTTGGCCTAGGCACCACCGCCAGCCTCAACGTACCCTATGTAGAACTCAACCGTCAGTTTGTGTCAAAGCAAGCGCTCATGATGGTGCACCAGCAGAGTGCAGCGGTGTTGGGTGACACTCGCATGGAGGGATTTCCTGGGTTGACGGGGAGGCTGCTGGACGAGGTGTGTGTTTGTGTGTGGGGGGGTGGGGGTGGGGCAGAGGTGTTTTTGGTGGGTGAGGGGTGTTTTTGGTGGGTGAGGGGGGTTTGGAGGGCGTGTCCTGCATGGGATGATTGGGCGTGATGCATGTGTGTGTTTATATGCGTTTTCACATGTGTATATATGTTGTATTACAATGGCAGGAATATGTGTATGACCCCTCCCCATGCTCCCCAAAATAACAACAACAACAACAAACCAGGTGTTGGATTTGCGTCCCTATATAAACAATAGTTCCTTTGCTGTACATGAAACATTCTCAGCAGAGCGTACGTATATTTTATTCTCCACCATGGGCTTGAGGCACTTGGTGGTGGTGGATGACCATAACAGGTGTGTGTGTGTGTAGGTGTGTGTGTGTGTGTGTGTGTGTGTGTGAGTGTAGGTGTGTAGGTGAAGGTGGAGGTGGAGGTGAGGATGTCAATGCATCAAAAGCAATGTCAACAGCAGTGTCGAGATGCTGTGGGGTTCTATGCATGTGTACACTCACACAAAGTATATGCCAACAAATATACTGCAAGCAAATACCACACCCACTCAAAAACAGTACAAAACACACAAAACCACACAAACCCATACAAACCATGCAAATCCACCACATAAAACGCCCAGGGTCAAGGGCATCATCACGAGGAAGGACTTGCTGGGATACAGGCTTGACCTGGCAGCACAACGTAGCAGAGGGGAGCGTAGTGCCCAGCTGCAAATGCGGCCAATATCACCTGTACCCACTGATGATCTGCTTTCATAGGGATGTTGGTGGTTTGATAGGGATGATCTGCTTTTGATGTTGGTTACTTTCCCCCCAAAACCAAGTTGATGATGGCGTATGATGATTATTACATTTTGTGTAAACATGGTGCACATACACAATGTGGTTAGGTGTGTATGTGTTTCACTGCATGTTCCCATCATCTGGAAGGGGGCCCTCTGGAAGGGGGCCCTCTGAAAGGGGGCCCTTGTCTCCCCTGAAACCCACACCTGCTCTCAATATGCACTGCACACCCTCAAGCATGCACCGCACACCCCCCAACACCACGGGTTTTGCACACAACACAATCAGCACGAACTGGCGGCTCAAATTCGCTTATGGTGTGTTGATAGGTGCAGTGTGCTGCGTAATGTGCTGCATGCATCTTGCGGTCAACATGACGAGAAGGAGAAACTCTTATGAGCCTGTGGATATAATGATTTTTTGACGGTAGGAGAGAGGATATGAAGAGAGGATGCACAGAGATTGTGAACAAAGGGGAATGCAGAGATTATGGTTGAGAGGGGAATGCAGTGATCACAGTGAGGGGGAATGCAACGCTCATGTTCAGAGGTGGATACAGTAAGTGGGCGGGAAAACAAGAAGAAACAACAACACAACAAACACCATGTGTCCTTTTCATGCACCCGTGTACCCACAACAAAACACAGAAACAACATCCTCCCCCTGTCTGTACCCCCCCCACCTGTTGTACAATTGTAGGTTTTGTTCAGCAATGGTCCGTTCATGTGTACGGCGCTTGTAGCTGTTGGGTGCGGGTCGACCCACATGTTCTAGACAGTAGCTCACACCAGGGGAGGGGGCCCTCGAGGGGGGGCACACAGCCATGAGTTTGCGCACCAGCAGGTCATCACGTGAGAAGAGCTGAAGCAGACGTGCGGTGGGGTCGAGGTGGGATGGGGCAGTGTGTGTATGGGGGGAGCGTGGGGGGGGTGCCTTGAGTGGGGGAGTGGTTGGGGGTGAGGGTGGGTGGGTGGGTGGGTGGGTGCACGTACATGTTGTTTTCATTGTTTCTGCTGCACATGACATCACATGACAACATATGACTTGCATGTATTTATTGAAGCACCCACACTACACACATGCAATACACATACAACCCTACCCCCTACCACACAACACACATGCAATACACATACAACCCTACCCCCTACCTTTTGGTACGAGCAAGGGGGTTGTGCTGGAAATGTCAGCTGCATGGGTGGCTTCATACGATGATGGCTTCCATGTGGTGCAGACCTTCCCCTACTTTTACCATCCTGCTGTGGGTGCTGTGCTGCAGCAGAGAGCCATGCTGCGTTGATACCAGCAGCATCACTCTCAGCATGCTGCAGGGAAGAGGGAGGTGCATTGGACTTGTGTGCTGGTATATCTGCTGAGAGGGTGACGTGTTTTGTGGCATGTGCTTGCTGTTGTTGTGTGGAGCGAAGCATGGGGTCCACTTGTGTGTGGGCTCGCTTGAGGAGCTTGGCTGTGCGTGGGCGGGTGGATGGTGCTGCTTTTGAAGGTGGTGGTGTAGTTGTGGTTGGGGGGTGTTGTGGGGGGGGGGCGGTGGTGGCTGGTGGTGGTGATGGGTCGATGTCTCTGCTTTGCAAATCCCTGTGGGGTGTGTGTGTGTGTGTTGTGTCCGTGATATGCTGCATCAACAGCAAAAATACGGTCAACTCACCGTATGGCAGTCCACATGTCGACAGGTTCCCCTGCATCATCCATGTCATCTTTGACTGGCAGTTCTCCACCATGTTGACCACCATGTTGACCACCATGTGCAGATGCCTCTTCACGCATGACTGACGACTGCACACGATGCATCATCACCTGTTCATGTGTTCATGACATGCATGCGTTGCAACCAACATATGCTGCTGACAATGCAACAACTCAGCATATGTGAAACAACAACAGGTTGTCCTCATGAATACTATGTCACCCCCCCCCCATCAATACCTTGCGATTGTTGGCGATGGCGCGTATGATGATAACATTGTGTGCTGTGTCCGTTGCAAGCTCCTCCATGTACTTTACAATGCATGCATGCACGACCTCTGATGGGGGGGCTGCTGTGGTCGCCAGGGGTTGTGGTTGTGGTTCTGCCGGGATGGCACTAGGGTGGGGCTCAAATACGTCATCTGCATATTCATCTTGCACTGGGGTGGTTTGCGCTACGTCTGAAGCGTTTTCTTGCACTGGAAAGCCCCATTCATCCAGGGCAGGCAGGGGCGAGGGGGTGGCAAGGGCTGCCGCTTGCAATTCCTGATGCGGTGGTCATGTCCGGTGAGAGAGTTGGAAACGGGATACACACATCTCTCCAAAAACGTACTGTTTCGTGCAGCCATTTTGAAGTGCCCTTTCGGCTTAATGTAGGCTTGAGGGCTGCCATTGGTGTCCCACAAGTATTATTATGCAAGATGCTACTGGTCAAGGCTAATATACACGGTTTGTCAATCGTATGTTGTGTATTGTGATGTCGGATACATGTTTTCGAAAAAACTATGCATGTTTCACTGCGAGTGGAGAGGTCAACGCTACGATTTCGTCGATGGTCAACACGTTGCTCATATCGCTGTCAGATGATAATATACACGAGAACGTATAGTAAAGTACAAACAAATCCCTCAGAGTAATGAACCTCCGTACGCAAAAATCACTCAAACTCGACAATAACTGTATCAGCCCGCACCACGTCCCCCGCAGCCACTCGCACTGCCTTGACCTTACCCGCCACGTCTGACTTGAGCACATTGCGCATTTTCATGGCCTCCACCACTGCGACATCATCCCCCGGCAGCACATCTTGTCCCACCTGCACATCCACACTGATGAGGGCCCCCGCCATGGGGCACACCACAGACTTGGCTGCGACGCTGCTGCGTTGTGGGGGCATGTGGTGCTGTAATGCAGCCTGTTGCGGGGTTTGCAGGTAGAGCGTACGCTGTGCACCACAGTATTGCATGGTGACGCTGCTGGGGGTGCGTGACAGCACCTGTGTGTATGTGGGGGTGGGGGTGTTGAAAGGGGAGGGACGTGCAACACATACACAGATACGTTGTGGTGTGCATGATGGACAATATATTGCATGTGCCTATATGTATGTGCCTCTATGTATGCATGAGAGTGTACATGCGAGTATATATATGAGAGTGTACATGCGAGTACATACACTAGGTACATACACACTGCATATGATATACCTGACATATCTTGACCTCTCCGTTGACCATGACTTGTACCACATCAGCACAGTATGGTTGCTCCGAAGCATGTGGCACAGGTTCAATGATGAATCGTGTGGTTGGGCCATCTACAATAACAGCACCTTTTGGGGGGTGGGGATGTTTAGGGGGGGGCGTGTTTATTGAGGGTGGGGTGTTACCAAAGGGGGTGTAGATGTACCAGCCTGTAGATACAGTCACACACATACTCACATACCAAAGATGGTGAGGGCTGACATGTCTTCATTGGCTGGGTGTATGACAAGTGGTTGTGGTTGTGGTTGTCCATCCACTGCTACACACACCGCTGTACCCTTGCTGTTCTGTGTGTGTGTGTGTGTGTGTGTGTAGAGAGAGGGTGTGTGTATATACATAAAATGTGTGTGTATAACAGAATGCGTGTGTATGTACATTGTGTGTGTGTATATATACACACTGTGTTCTGTGTGTGTGTGTGTGTGTGTGTGTGTATGTATAGTGGATATATAGTGTGTATATAGAGTGTGTAGTGGGAGTGCATGGTACGTATGCATGTAATGTACACACACACACACACATGCCAATGCAGCAACACTACACCCCCCCCCCCCCCCCCCCCCCCCCCCCCCCCCACACACACCAGCCAATCCTCCACGCTCGTGTTTTGATACCATGCTGCTCGTTGTGCATAGTCAAACGCAGCAATGGCAGTGAGTTCTTCAACTTGTTGACCAGTCAATGGCAATTGAAATGGGTGTTGTGCTGTGTATGGTTAGGAATGCTGGTGGGTAGGTACGCATCAACATGTGTATACATTGCGCACACGTGCAACAAAACCACACAAATATGTCCTACCCCCTGTACACTACCTATACTATCTACTATATTATTTACTCAACACACATACACACAACCACCACCACCACCCACACACAATCCCCACAGCCTGCCTACCTCGTGCAGCCCTGCTCTCAAATATCTGCGGCAGGTGTTGCTCCAGGAATGCAGTGGTGGTCTCCCCTTGCCTGAATGCAGGGTGTCCAATGACTGACCGCAACAGCTGCAGGTTGTTACCTACACCACGCACTACATACGAGTCGAGGGCACTGTGTGGGGGGGGAGGGGGGGGTATGTGTGTGTGTATGTGTGTGTATGTATGGGTGTGTGTATGGATGTGTGTATGTTGGTGTGTACATCTGTATGGTCATGAAATCTGAATGGTCAAAACTGCATGGTCACAGTCAACACAGTTAACACAGTCAACATACCGTTCCATGGTGGTCAATGCTTCTTCCCTAGTATTCCCATGTGTTACTAGTTTGCCAATCATAGGATCATAATACACCGATATTTCGCTGCCTGTGTGTGTGTGTTGTGTGTGTATACAAAAGTGTGCAAGAGAGATTGTATACAAACGCATATGACACATCACACACCCTGACCCCCCCCCCCCCCAAACACACAACCTCAACACACCCCTAAAACACCCCTCATCACACACCTTCAGCTACACCAGAGTCCACTCGAATGCCCACCCCCCTGGGTTCAATATATCGACTCAACCTCCCTATAGACGGCATAAACCCCTTGCTTGGATCCTCTGCATACATCCGACACTCGACTGCCCACCCCTTGGGTGTGCACACGTCCTGCTGGGTGATGTGTAGCTTCTCACCAGCTGCCACTCGGAGCATTTGTTCTACGAGGTCAAGACCTGTGATGTGTTCTGTGATGGGGTGCTCCACCTGTGGTGCGGTGTGGCGTGTGCGGTGTGGTTGGGGTGTTGCTTTACATGTTGTTGCTGTGCATGTGCATGTGCACATGTGTCCTCCATACACATACTACACACACCCATACACCCCCACCCCCACACAGTACCTGCAGGCGGGTGTTCATTTCCAAAAAGTAAAAGTTGCGATGCTTATCAACAAGAAACTCAAGTGTGCCTGTGTGACAAGCAGGATGAGGATGGAGGGTATAGAATGTGTACATGGAATGAAACAAGGTGAGCGTGTGGGTGCAACTGACAAACACCAGTAAACACAAAACACACCCCATCCTTCCCCCCCCCTCCCTTGTACCCACCCACCCACCCATCCACAAACAAACACCCACAAGCAGACACATACCCCCCCCACACAAAAGCCACTACAAACACACCCAAACACACAGAAAAACCACCTACAAACACACCCAAACAAAAAACACCAATCCAAACACAAAACCACCCACCAGCAGAGTAGTACCCCACAGCATTTGCCAACGCCACAGCCTGCTCCCCCATTGCCTGCCTCAGCTGTTGGTCCACAAAGGTGGAGGGTGCCTCTTCCACCACCTGTCAGCAGTGTGGGGAGAAAGACGTCAGCAGTGTGGGGGCTGGGTTTTCCGTTTTTTTGTGTGGGGGGGGATAGAGATGGGGAAGTGTGGGGAGAAAGATGTCGTCACAGCACAAGGCAGAGGTGTCAAGTGGGGGGGATTCGAATTCGAATTTGAATACCTTTTGGTTGCGGCGCTGTATGCTGCACTCACGTTCAGGAAGCCACAACATTGTGCCGTGCTTGTCACCCAATAACTGTGTGTGTGTGTGGAGGTGTGTGTATGTGGAGGTGTGTGTGCAAGGAAATGTGTGCGAAGTTGGAAGTGTATGATGATATATGTGTGTGTATGAAAGAGATGTATGTGTATATGGAGAAAGATGTGTGTGCATGTGGAGAAAGATGTGTGTGTATGTGGAGAAAGATGTGTGTGCATGTGGAGAAAGATGTGTGTGCATGTGGAGAAAGATGTGTGTGTATGGATATATATATATATGTGTGTGTGTGTGTGTGTGTGTGTGTGTGTTGAGAGAGCGAGATGTGACAATGTGTATACACCCACAACACTTCCAACCCTCACGCATTTCCACCCTACCTGTATTTCTATGTGTCGGGGTTGTTCAATGTAGCGTTCTATAAGCAGGCGACTGTCACCGAATGATGCCTGTGCCTCTTGTACACACAACTCAAAACCCTCCTCCACCTCCTCCTGGGGGTGTGTGATAGGTGTATGAGATGTGGGTGTGTGGGTGTGTGTGTGTTTGTGACAGGTGTGTGTGTGATGTACATGATAGGTGTGTATGTGATGTATGTGATAGGTGTGTGTGTGATGTATTGACATGCTGTGTACATACAGACCAACATCATGCACGGTCTATCGTCAACACCTACCACACACCCCTACACACAGCCACCTCACCCCACCACCCCCAAATCCCCAAACAACCTTGCTGCGTGCAATGCGCATCCCCTTCCCCCCCCCCCCAGCAGACGCCTTGATCATCACAGGGTACCCAATCTCTCCCGCCACCTCTGCTGCATGTTGGGCGTCCCTCACAACCCCTACCCACCCCGGGATGGTGTTGACCTGTGCCTGGGTTGCTATTCGCTTTGACTCTACTTTGTCCCCCATGGCGGCAATGGCCCCAGGTGGGGGGCCCACAAATACGATGCCCTCATCGGAGAGGCGTTGGGCAAAATTGGTGTTTTCAGAGAGGAATCCATATCCTGTACAACAACAACAACAGGTGATGACCCCATGTGAGGCGCGTATCGACTGGGTGTTTGAGTAGTGTGAAAGTGGTACGTACCGGGGTGGACGGCTTGGGCACCGGTGCGGCGAATGGCATCGAGGATGGCGTCCAGGTTGAGGTAGCTTTGGGCAGATGGTGGGGGGCCCTGTTGTTGTCGTTGTTTTTTGGGGTGGGGATGAATGTGTTCATTTGTAGTGGGGTGTGTATTTTGTAATACTTATTCATATGATCATGATGACATGGTAGTATATGGCACAATCGGAACTGCAGGCACCCCCTCTTCTCACACCACCACAACATACGATGCATATGGCTTCATCTGCGTATCGGACATGGAGTGCGTGCTTGTCAGCTTCACTGTAAACAGCAACAGTGCCGATTCCCAATCGCTTGGCGGTGCGCATGATGCGCAGGGCAATTTCACCACGGTTGGCCACAAGGATCTTGTCAAAGAGGGGTTGCCGGGTGGTGGTGCTGGATGAGTAGGACTGATGGTGTGGTGCTGAGGTGGACAATACATTGTCCGTACTGCACACGCTGTACTGATGGTTGAAAAACAGGCATTGAGAGTGCAGGATACGGCGGGAATGGCGCCGTGCAACGTGCAGGAGCATCATCATCTTCGGTTGGTGGTAATGCTACGACAGTGTCACACATACACAGTCAGAAATCTCTTCTGTTGGATGTGAACGCAATTGCGGTATGACAGAGCCTGCAACCAAGTGCGTGAGGCCAACGAAACGGAAGCAAAGTAACGTGATGATGATCAGCAGCAGATCTGGAACGCTTTTGCGGGGTGTATGGGATCTGTATGTTCATATAGCCTTCTGATCTATTGTACCGTGTGTGGGGTGGCTACGACATGGCATCGAGAATGAGTACTAATGAGCTGTAATAGACATGTGCTCTAAAACATACACCTCCCTCACAAGCACCCCAAAGCCATCATGACTTGCACACATCGCAGCGTCAAGCATCTATGCAAAACCATCCAGCAAGTGTTTCAGTCAGAATCATGCATGGCAAGCATCCCAAAACAAGCCAATCTAGCACGCTCCATCCACACCAACGCTGCCCTACGTGCCATGGAACATATTCCATCACATCCATCGCTTGCTTCTCGCACTCCCAGCATTGCCCCTGTTGACCCCGCCATCCAAGCCGCCATCGCTGCCACCCGTGCCCCTGTAGCGGCGGCGCCCACACCACCACAACCAGCTGCTGCAGAAGCAGCAACAGAAAGTGCCAGCAGCAGCATGACTGCAGAACAGATGCGTGATGCAGCCAAAGCAGGTTGGGGTTGCCCTGTCAACACCCACCTGAAAACACTCACCTCAACAACAACCACCCACCTCAACAACCACCCCTCACAGCAAGTGCATGGATGTTCCCCTGGGAACGTCGCCAATTGGATGGTACAGGACCATTGAGATGGTATGAAAAGCTCTACTGGGGCTTGTTTGTGTCGGGACTTGCATTTTTGCTGTTTGCCAATTTGTCTAGAAACACCAAGGAGGAAACAGAAGAGGTGAAACAGGTATGTGGGTATATGAGCCTGTTGTGTGTCTGTTGAGATGCACTCTATGTGTCTGTTGAGATACACTCTATGTGTCTGTTGAGATGCACTCGATGTGCCTGCTGAGGTGCACTGTAAGTGTGCTTGATACATACTGCACATTTGCATGCATATTTGTCATGCATGCATGTTTACCAATTTACAACACATATCTGCATACGCATGTTGCGCATTATTCCACAGGCACGAGCTCGGCAAGAGGTTGCACGTGTAGAGCAAGCACGTCTGGTACGCCTGGGTGCCAATTTCCTTGCCAACAAGGAGGATGCATTTGAGGGAATGTCTCCACAGGTGTGGGGGAATGCATACTCGACAGGGTGTAATTTCGAGAATGTATTTTTACTGGATGAAATTTCATAAAGTGTCGATGAAATTTCATAAAGTGTCTCATCAGCACTTCTTGTGCTTTGCTTTGCTTTGTCATGTATTGTACAGTGATGACCAACATGTACAGTGAATGACCAATGCACACTTGGTATCTCATGTATTTTCCCACACAGGAAATTGAAAAGTTCGTAGAGCAGCATGCTCCATTACAAAACCAGGATGATCCATTTGAGGGAATGTCACCAGAGGAAATAAATGAATATGTGGAAAAACATAAAAACATGGTCGATCCCAAGTAATCGCTGTAAATCCCTAACGGTACATCATTCCTTGTGAAGAGTGTAACCCCCTAGTGAAACATACCATAGTGTAACCTTAAATCGTTTATTAAAATTACAACCTTGAGACTTAAGTGTACACAATTGCATATTACGAATGCAATCAAATGAACTTGAATACAACACGCAGGCTTACAAATGAATATTGCGCAATATTGCATGCACTTCAACCAAAGAGGTATCTGCACGCACTGTGCACCTCCTCGTGTTCTGCTCGTGTACAAGTGCTGGTGTGCTTGTCATATACTTGTGTCACATACTACTGTCAGGCTTGTTAGGCTGCAGTGCCACTAGGGGTGCTTCAAGCATTGTGTACACAGCAGCACGAGTGGCCTTGATGTCTGTGGGAGAGATGTGAAAGCACAAATGATGCTCTATATGACACAATACAAATGATGCTCGATATGACACATTACAGATGATGCTCTATATGAAAAAATAACAACACACTGCTGCAACACTGGTCCTCCACACCACCGTGCATACCTGCAAAGAGCACACACAGCTCAGCAACTTGATGTGCAGGCATGTCATATACTAGCGCATTCACAGCTGCACGTTTGATAGATAGATCATGTTGACAACACTCACTGCGGTGTGAGATGAATGTGAGATGAATGTGAGATGAATGTGAGATGAATGTGACAAACGGATTGTGTGCTGAAAAGTGCTACTGTTGATGATGTGTATAGTATTGATGATGTGTGTACTGTTGATGATGTGTATAGTATTGATGATGTGTGTAGTATTGATGATGTGTGTACTACTGGTTTGTGCCCACTTGAGGGTAATGAGTAATTAAGAGGGTGTTGAGGGCATTGAGTAATTAAGAGGGTATTGAGGGCAGTATTGAGGGCGTCAAGTATATGTATACAAGCATACAATAAGTCACAAAATGCACAAGGCAACACCCCCTGGTCTCACCGTATATTGCGCAAGTTGCCCACCAACTGTTGTGGGCTGGGTAGGGGAGGGTGGGCTTGCCATTGTGCATTGGCAGGCAGCCTTGCATACAACCGTGTGCACTCCTGTACAAGCTTGCCCAATGCTACTATGCATGCATCCAGCTCAGACCTTGTGTGTGAGTGGGGGTGTTTATGGTGTGATCTGTTGTTAGTGTGGGGTTTATTGTTGGGTTCTATGGTGCTCAACATTGTGAATATGAACATGTGCATTATACACATGTATACATGCAATACACCATCAGAAACCCCCTTGGACACCCGACGAGCACTACTCACATGTTGATGCGCAAGGAGTGTATGCAGCGCTCAAGTGCAGCGAGTTGGGCAGCGTATGTGGCTTGCTGCAAGGCCTCTGCTGCTGCTTGTGGGTTGGTGCTGTCCATGCTGTACAAGCACAGGTAGTTTTCAACACACTGCATTCCCTGTGATGCATAGCAACGTGTTGTGATGGCAAGCGACAATAAAGTTTCACTCAACCAAAAGCACACCGGCAGACGCTCAAAAATATTGGCCACCGTCTCTATGCGTGTTGCAGCTTGTTTCTGTGCGTGTGTTGGATGTAGAGCTGCTGCTGAGCGTCGTGCAATGCATTGCAATCCATCCCTCACCATACCGACACATTATGCCACGTTTCCATTTCGGCAATGGCTTTACGATATAGTGCTGCTGTTGCTGCTTGTACAGACGTCATGCTATTTGAAAATGTGCACTATGCTGTGCAACAAGCCTTGGTCAAACTTGTCATACATTGTTGTTTTTACAAACAATAAACCATACATTAATTGATCATTGCATAACTGATCCCAATTGCAACATGACATCCCAATTGTCAATAGAGCAGCTGCAAAAAGAAAATGAGGAGCTCCGAGCTTTGTTGAGTGCCAATGGCATCAGCATTCCAGCAGCAGCATCACAGGAGCACCATCCACAAGCCTGCCCACGCTCATCTCTGTCATATGAGCACAGCAATCACAACCTCCCTGCAGAGATTATACAACGATATAGTCGCCAAATCATCCTGCCATCCTTTGGCGTACACGGTATGTGTGCACATCCATATCACCTCACCAACCAACAACCACCTTGACAACAACCATCTCAACAGCACAAGCAGCCCTCCAGAACAGTGCAGTCTTGATCGTCGGTGCAGGGGGTCTAGGATGCCCAGTGGCCCAATACCTCGCAGCATCAGGCATCGGTCGCCTAGGCATCCTCGATCGAGACACCGTTGACCGCTCCAACCTCCATCGCCAGATCCTCCACCGTGACCAAGACGTGGGACGGCACAAGGCACATTCAGCAGCAGCAGCATGTCGCCGACTCAACCCCAATATCGTCATCGACACCCACACAGAGGGGCTCAGTAGACAAAACGCGGTGTCGTTGGTTTCACAGTATGATGTGGTGGTGGATGCATCAGACAACCCACCCACACGGTATTTGGTGAGTGATGCATGTGTGGTGTGTCACAAGCCACTGGTGTTTGGTGCTGCTATTGGTACGGATGGACAGCTGACGGTGTACAATTATGGGGAGGCTGGTATGCTGTGTGGGTGGTGGTGGGATGAGAGGGTGGTGGGATGATTGCACGGTGATTGCACTGTGTTGATCAATACTCTTGCATATAGCTGGTGTTTGCACTGTGTTCTCACATACCCTGTGATGATATGGATACAATGATATTGCTTTGCACCATCACCATCATCTTGTGCCTCCCACATCCTCCTCCTCCTCATGCCCAACACCAACCACCCGACCAACACAGCACCATGTTATCGATGCATACTCCCCGAGTGTCCACCCCCCGCAGCATGCAGCCGCTGTGCGGACGCCGGGGTCCTGGGCCCCGTCCCCGGTGTCATTGGGGTCCTACAGGCAGTAGAAACCATCAAGATACTCACCAAGATGGGCACCGTGCTGAGTCAGCGTATGCTCTTGTATGATGCACTTGCACCACGCATGCATGTCATCAAGCTCAGAGGGAAGCGAGCGGATTGCATTGCATGTGGGGAGAACCCGAGCATTTCCTCCGAAACGTTGACCATGTTTGACTACACGGGGTTTACGGGGGGCCATGGGGATCATGACAAACCAGAAGCGTTGACTGTGTTGACCGAGGAGCATAGGTGGTTGTGTGAGCAGGTGCATGATGCCTTGGTGGGGGGTGGGGGGTATGGGGGAGGGGTGTTATTGTTGGATACAAGACCTGCAACACAGTTTGCTATTGCACGACTGCCTGGTACGGTGTGGGGTTGTGTTGTTGTAGAGGATATGTGTTGTTGTTGTAGAGGACATGTGATGGATGAGGACATGTGATGGCAAGCCTTACATAGCACACACTCTCATAATATACATTTCTCATAGCACACACACTCATAGCACACACACTTATAGTACACACACTCATAGCACACACTCATACCACGCCCAAGTACATCACCCACTCGCTCACCCGCACATCACTCACCCACCCCCACACACCTCCATTAGGTTCAGTCAACATTCCTTATGACAACCCTAGTCAATGCATTGATGAAGCATTGAGGTTGTGTACACAACACAAGCAGCAACAGTGTGTTGTGGTGTGTAGAAGGGGGAATGATAGCCAGGTGTGTTGACCATGGTGGGTTTTGTTGACCATGGTGTGTTGACCATGGTGTGTTTTGTTGACCATGGTGGGTTGATCCCAATAAACTGCGTATACATGCTCTACATCTACATATATATACATGCTGGACGAATACATATACACATATACACATATACACATGCTCTACATGTTCATATACACATATGCTTTCCCTCAACAGTTGGTGGTACGAGAGCTTCTACGCAAGGGAGTGGTGGGTGTCAAGGACATGGTGGGGGGACTGGAAGCATGGGCTACACAAGTGGACCCTTCCTTTCCTGCATACTGAGCACCCCTCCTCATGCTACTGAGGACCGTCATGCAATGCTGCTGCTGCGTGTGGATGACAATGCAGCGAGCAAAGGAACAGTAGGCGGAGAAAAGGTTTCATGTATTCATGTATCATGCCATTTTTTGTGTTTACATAATGCTGTGTTTGTTTGTTTTCCGTGCACACTTTGTGATACATCATGACTACGTGTTCCACTCATGCACAACACACACACATTGTAAATGTGTATAATTGGAATTACGAAATCGTTACACGCTCTGTGACATACAAATGGTTGCTGCTTGTGATGACGCAAACACCAGCACCATTACAAAGAAACAGCATTACAACAATACACTACAAAAATCAATGAAGAAAACAGCAGCACACTACAAAGGGCACAACAACTGCGCGACACTTTCTACTGCACAGCACCATCTCCACCAAATCGTGCTAAGCGCCTCCTCCTCAATTCAGCATCTTGAGAGGACCCCTGCTCCTCAACAGGGCCCCCTTGCGCACCGGCTCCTTGTTCCACAACAGCCCCTTGTGCTGACGCACTAGGCCCCCCTTGTGGGACAGGGCCCCCCTCCTGGTCCCTCATGAGTGGTGGCTGAGGTTGTACAGGTGACGCATTGGGAGTGGTGTGCTCCTGGGTAGGAGATCCACTGGTGCTTGTGTTGCTGTGCTGTGTCGTGAGGTGTGTCGCTGCTTGTGCTGGTGGTGGTGTGGCAGTGGTGGGTACACCAGGGGGCTGTGTGTGTACAAGTGGGTAAGCGGGTGGATGGGTGAGTCATGTTTTTATTGTCTTGCACATCTGAATACTACACTACACACATGTCTTCACACATCCCCGCGTTCTCAAATATCATGCCCACATCCTACCACCCCACGCCCCTGCATCCTACCAGCCCCCCCAACCCCCCCCCCCCACCACCACCACTACCCAAACCTGTTGCAGGCGTATGTGTTCCATCTGTGCCCTCAGCAAATTCATATGCCGCTGCAACATTCTCTCCAATTCCTCCTCTGTGGTGGTTGATCCCACCCCCCCGGGGGCATGCACCATGGCAGCAGCAGCTGCTGCAGCAGATGCGTTGGTTGCCAACAGTGTTGCTGTATCACTACTTGTGTGTGTATCATTTGTTGTGTGCACTGATGAGGATGGTGATGGTCCTGCTGCTCCTGCTGGTGCTGTGGATGTGGATGCACCCCCTCCCGCTGGAGACGCTGGTGTTGCGGTTGGTGCAGTGGTGGCCGCAGGGTATGTCGGTGGGGTGTGGGGGGTGCCAAGGGGCCCCAAATTGGGGGAGAGGGGCATGCCAAAAGGACCCAGCACAGATGCAGCAGCAGCGGCGGCGGCGGCAGCTGCGGCGGCGGCAGCAGCCTGGTGTGAGGAGGGTGTGTGCATGGAGTGTTGAATGTTGGTTGTATGTTGGTTATGTATGTATATTGTACGTTACAAACAGTCACACTACACCCACGCACCCACCACCCACCACCCAAATCACACCCTCCACACCAAAACTTCACTCCCCCCCCACACACCTGTGATTCAGCCCCCCCCGTTGGCTGTGGGAATAACAATGGCATGTCTGGTACCCCCCCGGCAACCCCCCCCCCCCCCCCTGGGGGCATGGTGGGAAGTGTTGCGCCCCCTGGCAGCTGTTGCCCTGCATACTGCAGTGGGTGCCCCCCCGAGGGGATGTAGAGGGCCATGGAAGTCATGGGGAAGGTGTTGAACACCAGACCTGGTGTGACGTATCCAGCAGCAGCAGCATGGTGCTGGTGGAGTGTTGCGGTGGTGGGTGAGGGAGAGGGGTAGGTGCTGGTGGATGGTCCTGCTGCTGTTGTTGTTGTTGTTGGTGGTGGTGCTGCTGCTGATGCCCCAGCTGGTATTGTTGTGGATGATGATGATGGTGGAGGGGCAGAGGGGTGGGTGGTGGGCATGGTGGGTGGGTGGTGTGGGTTGCGATGGCGTAACCCTTGTGTTTCTTGGTGGTGTGGTGTGGTGGTGGGGGTGGGTGGGGGGTGGGTGGGAGGTGGGACGGGGGCGGGGGCACCTGTGTGTGATTGGGATTGGCATGCAGTGCAATGCATACACATATGTATACACAATAGCACAAGCATGCATACACACCTGCAGCATACACACCAGCAGCTGGAGGCGCACCTGCTTGTGGTGCTTGTGGTACAGCAGCTGCTTGGGGTGTATCGTTGGGGTTCCCAGCATTACCCTCCTCACCACCACCACCACCACCACCAGCAGCAGCAGCCGCAGCAGCAGGGGCAGCAGGGGCAGGGGCGGGTGGGTGTGGTGTAGTGGGTGTGGGTGTGGGATTACCAACAGTGGTACGACATATAGGACAATTCTGTTGACGTTCCAGCCATGATCTGATGATGGGATGGGATGGTGGTGGTGTTGTGTGGTGGTGGTGGGTTGTGTGGTGGTGGTGGGTTGTGTGGTGGTGGTGGGTTGTGGAGGAATGATGAGGTAGTAAGGTGGGGGAATGATGAAACCATTGTGGGGATGATGATGATGCATACATTCACACCAATACACGCCATAGTACAAACCAACACACACAACCACACACATGCACAACTATGCAGACACGTGCACGCACAACCACACACATGCACAACTATGCAGACACGTACATGCACAAAAAACCACCCACCACATACATACCCCACCACAAAACACATACACCTACCGTAAACAACGTAGATGAAATACATGTCCACAAGGTAGTTTTTTATTATGTGCCCCTAGCGTCATTTCCTCACGACATACAATGCAAATGGCATCACAACGCTCCAAATCCTGTGTATGTGTGTTTATTTGTTTGTGTTTGTATGTGTGTGTGTGTGTGTGTGTGTGTTTATTTGTTTGTGTTTGTATGTGTGTGTGTGTGTGTGTGTGTGTGTGTGTGTTGGAATGCAGGAGGATACGATGTACCCCTTTCCACCAACCTACACAACACCACCCACCAACACATTTACACACTTACATATATACATACATACATACATACATACATACATACATACATACATACATACATACATACGCACGCACACACATAGCTACACACACACACAAAAACACAAAAACACGCACCTCTGCGGTGGCTTCCGGAAACCTTGAATCCATGTTGACAGTCACCCTCCTGTACCTCAAAAAGTCACTCACTCTATTCCGGAACGTCCTAAAGGTCCAATACAGGTCCCGGATCAGGTGAAGTGGCAGGCCATAGTTGTTGAGGACGATGAAGAAGAAGAGGAGGTAGACGATGAGGTGGAGCATGGTGGTGACGAGGTCTAGGTAGAACACGTAGACACCCTGTGGTGTGGTGTGTGGGTGTGGGTGGATGGAATGTGTGTGGAGATGGAGTGTACGGAATGCATAGTGCATGTACATTGTATGTGTTGTTGTGTATGGTGGGTTGCTGTACATTGTGAGAAATTGCCCATACAAAGCATGCACACACACACCACTCACGCACCTTGCCCTCCCATCGCCCCTCTGCCAGAGAATCGACAATAAACAACAGGTATTTCACACCAATGGACAACACAGAGGAGGCAAGTATGACATACTCAAAAGAAAAGAGAATATGCACAGAAGCACCCTCCCTGCGTAATACACCAAGTGCATATTGAAGAAATGAACCATTCACTGCCTGTGGGTGGGTGTATGCAGGTGGGTGGGTGGGCGGGTGGATGTGAAAGTGTGAACGTGTGTGAAAATGTGTACGTGTGTCCACAACAAAAAAATACGACATACCAGCAAAAACACCATGAATGCAACAATGCGTGCATGCTGCAGTCGTGACACATGCGGTGTGGTTTCCAAAAACTCGAGGCGGTCTTGCAGTAGCCAATGGAGGACCTTTACGAATGCCAACAGTGTGAAAAACACAACAAACTCGGCATTAAACTCGCGTTGGAAAATGGTCATGGCAAGGCATGTTTCCATGATGGCATGACTAAGACGATCCCGGATCATCTCAACTTCTGCCTCACGCAAGGTGCCCAGAAACAACTGCGTTGTTGGGGCACACACACAAGGGGTTTGGGGGGGGGGGAAGATGGTGTGAACATCCACGCATCATGTGTATACACACCAATACATACCTTGACGATGAGCCTGTAACAAAGCAATGCAATTGCAAAGCACATGTTGCCCATGACTGCCATGGAGAGCTTGGAGGTTGCCATGTAAAACACAGCAGGGAAAAACCTGTGGTGGTGCAATGCCGTGCGTGATGGGTACCTAAGACACAGAAAAGGCATGGACCAACATGGCAATACGTACTGTTGTCTTGTGCTGAATGCATGATATGCTACAATACTCGCTCCTATAGAAGAAAGCAGCAGATAGCGTGACAAAGAGATCATGGTGGTGCCAATTGCAACAGGTAGCTTCTGTTTTTGCTGTAATGTTGTTGACTGTTCGTTAGAAAAGGGCCAAATACATGTTGTTGTGCAAAAAACCAACCATTGAGGTGTGTGTGTGGTGGGGTGATGTTGGTTGATGTGTATGCAAGTTACATGTACACTGCCACTGTTTTGCTGCACTAGTGCTGTTGGTTGTGAATCTCTTGTTGTGATTCTTGTTGTGAGATTTACATAAAAGAACTCGAGTTTACTGTCTGGAGTCAAACAGGTCGACGCGCGTATGCCCATCCCCCACAAGTGCTGGTTGCAGTGTTACTACATAGCTGAGCTGGAGCTGGTTCCGTGTCGGTGCGATAGAGCCAGCATACCTCCTGATCTCAGCAGCTGGTCACCCGTGAGGTCGCTGCTCACCACCTGATGTGGTGCTACCAAACCCCACAACATTTTCAATCCCCACTTAACTGCCTTTTCATACCACGAACAGTCCAGTTTCATTCATTTGCAAAAACCCGCATTCATACCATACGTAGCGAATTCATACATAGCAAATTCGCTGCAGCTATGCGTCCTACATTGGACGACATGTAAAGCAACCCCAAATGTGGAAACACCACCTTGCATTTCCCATTGCGTAAATAATGACAATTCGACACTTGACGCATGACTCACGGCGTGCGAGCAAGAATGGGCATGACAGCACCATGGTCCCATTTCTGTTGCCCACGAGTGCATCACCTGTGGAGGAGGCACCACCCCCACCACGCTTTAGGTTATGGTGCTCCTCACGTGTAATACAGGTAGGTGTGTAACCCTGCACGGATGAAGCACACCCAGATCAAACCTGTTGTACACGCCGCACGCAACACGCCTGTACGTTTGGCACCCCACCAAGTTGATCACAACATCCATCACACACCCAGGTAATAGCTGCTGTTCTCCTCGCCGCAACATTGGCAGGCGCTTGTTACTTCAACCATGCCCATCATGGTGGTCAAACACCATGGCGCCCCAAGCACACCCACGTACAGCCGCTCATGTCCGCCATGGTGGGTGGTGAACTGCCAGATGTCATCCCCACCGTCCTGCACACCAGCGTGGATGACTGTGCAGGTGCACTTGCAATATCCAAGGTGGGGTGATAGTATGTTGGGGGGTTTGTGGGGTGTTAGGTGGCTTTATGCATATGGTTGTCAGAACAGTGCATGACATGTGTCAATGTCTGTACATACACCTCACACATATCCCTCAACCGTTAATACCCACCCAAGGCAACATTCCCCCCTCTCTAGGTTGCCCTGCTCTTCATGGCGCAGCATGGCATGCTGCATGAGCCACTATGGCGCCAGTGGTTGAGTACAGTGACTGGGTTGGTTCCTATAGAAACGCTACAAAACAGTCGTGCATGCACACAAGGTGGGTTTCAGACAGACCTGGTGAGGCACATGTGTGGGTCCGGTACGGGGCCCCTGCAGCAGCAACATTTATTTAGCGTGTATGTGCATACCCCTGGAGGGCAGAAGGGCTTGCTCACGGTATGTGCTGGGGGTGGGGGGGGTGAGGGATTGGTGTATGTTGTGCTGCATGGGTTTGTACCATTCACATCATGACACACTGCTATACACACCTCAATACACACCTCATTACACACCTCAATACACACCTCAATACACACCTCAATACACACCTCATTACACACCTCAGTACACACCTCATTACACACCTCAATACACACCTCAATACACACCTCAATACACACCTCATTACACACCTCAGTACACACCTCATTACACACCTCAATACACACCTCAATACACACCTCAATACACACCTCATTACACACCTCAGTACACACCTCAATACACACTACTGTAACATTACTAAACACATACTATACACACCTCAATGCACGCACCTCAATACACAGGGTACAGTGTTTGAGGGCACTGAAATACCCAACCGCCTACCTGCACCCCCCGATGATCAACACCTTGTATGGCATGGGGCACCATTTGTGCGTATAGTCAAGCTACTACTCACTGAGGCATTCAAGGTGTGTGTTTGAGGGTGTTTATACGAGTTTGTGTGTGAGGGTGTTTGTACGAGTGTGTGTGTGAGGGTATGTGTGAGAGAGAGGGTGTGTGTCTGTGCGGGTGTGATGTGGGAGCGTTATTTGTAGTGTCCATGCTTCCTCCAATGTTATTTTTCCTCATACACATTCCTCACACCTTATAACATACACCCCACTCACTCACACAACACACACATACACCCCTCCTACCCACATACCCCCCCCCCCCCAGGATCCAGCCAATGCATATTTTGTTCTCCTATCAGACAGCACCATCCCCCTCTATCCTGCAGCTGCTGTGTACAGGCATCTCCTTGCAGACAACACTGCACGTGTGAATGCTTGTGATTTAGAGGGCAGGGATGAAGACAGGTTTTCGAAATTGCTCCTCAAGTCATGGTATATGAGGCTTGATACATAGGGATACGTGTGGTGGTTGTGTGTATGATGTGGTGTGTGTATGATGTGGCGTGTGTATGATGTGGCGTGTGTATGATGTGGTGTGTGTTTTTGTACTGTGTGCGTATTGGTTGTGCATAGTATGATGTACATTCTCCACTCCACAGTGATCTTTACACATCTCTACATATTGTTAAATTTAGATTCACATGAGACCTCTCTCTTCACACACCTACACCCTACCTATACCCTACACCTCTCTACACACACACAGGTTTAAACAGGAGCACTGGCGCAAGTCACGTCCTTGGTTTGGGTTGAAGCGTGCACATGCAGCAGCAGTTGTTGCAGATCGGAAGCTTGAGCAATTATTTGTCAATGCATGCCCCAAACTGTACGTGTGTGGGTTGCGTGGGCATGGAGTGTTTGTCGATGGTTTTTTTGTTGTTGTGTATTCCTTTTGTATATGTATGTGTTGCATATATGGTGCAGTGTATCCCACAACATCTCATACAGTGTATCACACAATATCTCAACACCCAACACACATCCACCACCAGGCTCCAAACCCAAGAGGCCACCAGTGATAAAGTGTGCCGTTTTGAGGAACACTATGTGCCTTCTTTACTGAAAATGCGCAACTTGGACAGCAGCACAGATTGTCATGGGGAGCTTGTCTACATGGAAACGCACCCAGGCACAAATATGCCCCATGTGTTTGGTGCAGAGGATGTGTCACAGGCACTGGTGGAGCACCTGCGGGGGGATGGGAACGGATGCAATGTTGGTGGGCCCATGGACAAGATTGCACAATCGTTTGTGGATGCCTTGGAGCCCACCTTGGAGAATGTGTGTCAGTATAAGAGCATCAAGCGGTACGTGTGTGTATTGTGTGGGGGGGAAGGTGTATACACGCCTTACAAAAATGGCGCCACCGGTACATCCATGTGCAACCCAGGTACAATGCGTCCATTCCTGCACACTGCAGCATGTTTGCACGCAAGTTTGACAAGGGGGCCACTGGAAAGCTGCTTGAGGTATTGGGGAGTTGTGAGGGTAAGAACAATGTGTTATGTCGACCAGTGGTGTGACACAGCCGTCAGCTCCATACATATGGTAAAGAAAAACAACAGCTCATCATTTGTGACGTCCACTATGTATCTGTAACATATAGACAACACAGCACAATGCATTGGATGGCCGTTCATGTCTACTAGCGTTCAATTTGGCTGCTTGCTCCGGCATCATCAGCCGTTGTTGTCGCACACTGCAGCCCCACGCTTGAATAGACCAATCCAAGCAACCTTGCAGCAGCACCCACACGCTCCACTTGGTGGGCAACAACTAGTCAGAAGGATGATGAGCAAGTCGCTCAGTTCTGATGCATTGGCGCAGGTAGTGTGTGTGTGCCAAAGCAGAGGGCATGCTCACCCAAACACTGGTACATACCACGCCTCACACAGGCAATCAAGGACTATCGCATCGCCCCTCCCAACATTGAGGCCACAGCAGTGCCTGATTACCTGAAAAAGGACTGCATTTTGTTCTACTACCCAGACACAGAACCACTTGCCAAACGCATTGTGGAGGAAAGCAATGGCAACGTAGAACTGGGCGAGATCGTTTGGTCGTATGTCGGGATGGTGGTGAATCTTGCAATCTAGAAGGTGTCACTCAATGGTTGTCAGTGTCTCTCACTGCCCGCATGCCCACCTTACAAACAGACGCTTTGCAGATGGCTTTCCCAACTTGTTTGTCAAGGATGCAGTGCGAATTCGAAATCGACATGTTGGATTTCTAGCATCCTTTCACAGCAGTGAGGTGATCTTCGATCAGCTGTCCATCATCTACCAACTCCCCCGCATGTTTGTTGGTTCCTTCACACTTGTGCTGCCCTACTTTCCAACTGGCACTGCTGAACGGGTAAAGGGGGGCGGGTATGAGGGGGTGAGAGTTGTTTGTTGTGTGTGTGTGTGTCTGTGTGTGTGTTTATCTATGTGTTTGTCTATGTGTTTGTCTATGTGTTTGTCTATGTGTAGGCAAACACATAAATATGAGCGGCGGTGACGATCAACCAGTACCATCAAATGCTAAGCACTGATTGGTGGATGCAGATACATTTTCAGCCTTGTCCGAGTCGCTCATATTGTGGGTTGTTGTGGTGGGTGTTGTGGGTACACTCAGTGTCTCATACTCATTGTGGGTTGTTGTACATACTCGTGTGTATTGTTGTGTTGGGGTGTTGTACCCTGTACCATATACCAGTGTACCATTGTGTGTCATGTATTGGTATGTATGTGTCATGTATTGTTGCATGCGTCATGTAGTATTGTATGTGATGGTATGGATGAGATGCAGGTTGAGTCTAATGCTGAGTATGTTGGTGTTCTCACCAGCACTGACTGTTCCCTGCATGGCTGAACCATCATGTGTTGAATGTTGACTCGGAATTCCGAATGTATGTGCCCACTACACACAGTGTGAGCATTGTGTTTGCGCAGTAGTCCTCTTTGTTTATTTTTTGCAAGTCCAACTGACACTGTACTGTGTTACTGTGGGTGTGTGTGCATTACTACATTCCATGCATATCTGCCTCCACCTGTGTTCCCCATACACCCCTGTATGTATACCCACCTCTGCACCTACATACATACTCCTACCTACACCCACCTCTGCAACTCATACATACTCCTACCTACCCAGGTGGAAGCGGAAGGTGATGTGGCCACAGCCTTTACCCTCGCCCGCATCCTCTCAGACATACCCCTGTCACGAGGTGGCCCCACAAGTGTCGTCATTTTCGACATCCATGCCCTCCAGGAACGCTTTTATTTTGGTGACACAGTGTTGCCACTGTTTGAAAGTGGGATACCACTGCTACGGGCACGTCTCAAGGCATTGCCTGATGCTGACAATGTGACGATTGCGTACCCTGATGAGGGGGCATGGAAACGCTTTCATTACCAGTTTGGTGATTATCCAGAGGTGGGCAATGAGGATGGGATGTGGCTGGATGTGACAATGAACTGGATGTGACTGCTGCATCATCATCATCACTCGTGGTCATGATCATGATGGATACTATCATGAGGATATGATTGCCACCATGTCATACCTCCACCATGTCATACCCCCACCTCTACCCCACCCAACAGGTCATCTGCACCAAGGTGCGTGATGGGGACAAGCGCATCGTGCGCCTCAAGGAGGGGGCCCCCAAGGGCCGCCACGTGGTTGTGGTGGACGACCTTGTGCAATCAGGTGGCACCCTCATAGAATGTCAGCGGTTGCTCAAGGCCCAGGGTGCTGCCCATGTGAGCGCCTATGTCACACATGGTGTGTTTCCTAATGAGAGCTTCAAGCGCTTCAAGCCAGAAAATGGTCAAGAAAATGGTCAAGAACATGGGGGATTGGATGATGGGTTTGCATATTTTTGGATCACTGATTCATGCAGTCAGACTGTGAGGCGTGTGCATGAGCGGCGACCATTTGAAGTGTTGTCATTGGCACAACCCATTGCTGCAGCACTGCAGATTTAGCAGCTCCCATGGAAGGGTGTAGGGTTGCTATATGGTAGCTATATGGTAGCTGTGGTTGTGCTATATGGTAGCTGTGGTTGTGCTACATGGTTGCCATATGGTATCTGTATGGGTAGCTATGAGTACCTATGGCAGCTATATGTGTAGCTATATTGGTAGCAATGGTAGTACCGTTTTGTGATAGTTTGCACGTGTTGCACGTGCAGGAGGGACCCTCCTCTCTAGTATGTATGTGTTTTTGTGTGACACACTCGAATTTGCACGTTAACAACTCGTAATCATATCAATCGTGATAAGCCCGTCTCTCAGCAAAGGCGACCACACACGAAAAAGAAAAATCCACACAAAAAAAGAAATCATCGCAGTGGGGTATACCAACAAAATATACCCCACATCATACGGGTGTTCATGAGAAGCAGATACTGGGCATACTCTCAGTGTCAACACACACAGACACAAGTTAAAGACATTCTTGGGTTGTGAATCCTACTTCACTTTTTATGCGATACGTATAATACCGTCCACACACATCCTTTGTACGATACGTATAATGCCATCCACACACATGCATTGCCCCCTGCTCAGTCAGTAATCTCTGTACCCAGCACTCAATGTATAATCTCTACCTCAGTGAGCAATCTCTGTACCCAGCACCTTGAGCAGTGCAGCCAACCAGCGAGGGTGTGCAGGCCATGCTGGTGCAGTCACTAGCTTGCCATCCACCACCACATCATCTGCAGCAACTGTTTTCATCTTGCCACCAGACATGGTGACCTCTGGGCCACAGGCTGGGTAGGCTGTGCAGGTTTTGCCTGCGGGGGGGGGGGGGGGGGGGGGGGTGACAGGAGCGTGGGCGTGACAGGAGCGTGGGCGTGACAGCAGTATGCGTGAGGAAAAGAGTGTGCGTGAGGATAGGAGTGGGTGTGACAGGAGTGTGCGCGAGGATAGGAGCGTGTGTGAGAGCGTGTGAGGATAGGAGTGTGGGCAGACAATGTGACTGCAAAGCGATTGCAAAGACTGGGCAGACAATGTGACTGCAAAGACTCCTACTCCTACTTCTACTACTCCTCCACTTTTGTCACACCTGTCAGTGCACCAGCAGCAGCCAACACTTGCAGACCATGGCACACAGCTGCAATGGGCTTTTCATGCTCCACAAAGTGCTTGACCAACGCGATGACACCCTCATCCAATCGCAGGTATTCGGGCGCACGGCCCCTATTGTGCGTGATGCATGACAGGTGTGGGACAGGGTCAACAACACAGTGTACAACTACCTGGGGCACACACACCATACCCTGGAATCACCAGTGCGTCGTAAATGAGCGGGTTGACATTGGAAAACGTGGCATTGCTGTGGGTGTGCATGGAGGATTGTAATATACGTCAATGCAGTAATTGATGTGCAGTTGCAGTGTCAAACATACAGTGTGAAGTTATGTCCCGGCTTTTCCGAGTAGGTCTGTGCGCCTTCAAAGTCATGCACAGCGGTGCGGACTGTGTCACCAGCACTCTTTCCTGGACATGCTGCGTGCACTACATGCCCCACCATCTGCAAAGCCTGAAATGGTACCTGTGACATCACGATGCCATCACAATGTGTGTGTATAGATGACCTCACTGTTTGTTCATTTTCACCTCAATTTCCGTTCACATCACCGGTCATACCATAATCTCATAATCCTCGACGTAATCGCCGGCGAGGATTAGAATTTTCTTGGGCGCGCTCATTGTTGCAGATGACCAACCCTCCTACACACAGATCGAGTGCTTTAGACCCGATGCGATAACCGTGACGAGAGAAACTGTGAAGCCACGTTACAAACAAAAAACAAAGACACACAACAAATATAAAAGTGCAACAAAACAAGCTGTACAATTGGACAGTGGAATTGTCCAAGATTGTACGTGGTTTGTTAAAGTACTCTTCACGCCTTGGGGTTGCGCAAGACCATGATCACCGAGTCCCCCCGCAAAAACAACTTGCTGATAAAGCGATCCTTGTTGACAGGTTGCTTTGCCTTCTGCCCCTTGCCCGTTTTGGGGACCTGCGCGTGGGTGCGGTGAGTACGGGTGGGATGGGGTGTACAGGAGGGGACAATGGGTGTGTGTACAGATGAATGATGCAGATGGATCTGCAAAAGATGAGGATGCACAGGCATACAAAAAGAGACTCGTCAGAGTACACACCCACACAACAACATCAACACACCTCGGTCCACATTTCTCGCACGTTTTCCAATATCATGTTGCAATGCCTATCAAATGCCTTGACACGTCCCAAGAGCTTGCGGTTGTTACGGCAGCTGATGAGCACCTGTTGTGTGGGTGGGGTGTGATGCGGTCATGCCATGTGTTTGCATACAACCACCTCATCGTGGTACACAAAAATGGCTCACCTGTGAATTTGTTTTCACGCTAGTGGTCAATACTGACAAGGGACCTGTGCGAAAGAGCTCCTCCTCCTTCTTTTCCATCTCATCCACTGTCATTTGTGTTGCTGCTGCCATGCTGTCCTTGTGTATGCAACCCCAGGCACTCTACTTGCAATATATAATGATACAAAAACGCTTTTGATGAAGAACAACAGGCCTGTACACTGTCAGTTGACGGGGCTGCTGCTGTGATGGATCAGCTCGTATGTGTTGTGACAGCTACTTGTATGCTGCTATGTGGTGTGTACAGTAGACAATGGAGGTTGTGAAAAACATCAAGGTTTAATGGCTTGTGATTACCATTTCACAACACATAGCATGTGCTCTTTGACACAGCCATTACCCCAGCCATTGTCTAAACCCTGTCTAAACCCCAGCATGCGCACCCCAAACGCCAGTACATGACGTGATCCAAACACACAGTAACACATACATCACAACAACAAAAAACACTCCCCCCCCAATGCAACCCATCAACACCTAACCACCATGTCGTACGACCAAGCAAAGGTTGTGGAAAAGCTACGAAGCCTCAATTCCAGCCAGCAATCCATCGAAACCGTGTCCATGTACTGCCAAGTCCTCAAGCGTCATGCAGCCAATGTCGTGGCGGACTGGTCTGCAGAGTTTAGCAAACAACCCCCACCCCGCAAGCTTGCCCTGCTCTACCTTGCCAACGATGTGTTGCAAAACAGCCGCAAAAAGGGTGCAGAATACGTAGCCGAGTTTCACAGGGCCCTCCCCAAGGCCCTCAAAGCAGCAGCAAGCAGTGGGGATCCCAAACTCACACGTGGCGCCCAACGCCTGGTGGGCATTTGGGAACAGCGGAGGGTATTTGGGTCGCATACCATCACGTCCCTCAAGGAGGCCGTGGGCAATGGAAGCGCGAGCACACCACGGGCGGGAGCATCATCATCCGCAGCAGCATCCAAGGGGGATGGGGGGACTGCAAGTGCATACGCAGCACCACCACTATTGCAAACACTTGCTGATGCATTGCAAAAGACAGACAAGGCAACAGCAGCACGTACAGAAGCTGGCGCAGCGTGTGCTGTCATCCCTGATGTCATGGATGGTGAATCACATGCACAGCTGCAGCAGTATGTGGTCACATTGCAAAAGGCACACAAGGCGGCAGTGGCAGAGGGTGTTGCACGTGCACGTGTGGTCAAAACATTGCAGGCATTTATGGACGTGCAGCATGCCACAGAGGCGGCATTGGAACATGAGGTCAACACATGGGAGAACAAGCAGCAACGAGCAGAGGCATTGCTTGGTGCACAACAATCAGGTGTTGTGGGTGCGTGTTGGTTGTCACGTGGCGGGAGATGTGTAGATGTAGACCATGCATGTGTTTGCATACTGTCGCACGCCCAAATCACACACACACAGGAGCACCAATAGCTGAGGGAAACAACAGCCATGCAGCAGATGCAGCAGCACTTGTTGCGCAACTGGTAGCACGTGAAGGAGGGGCTGCTCTCCTATCAGCTGCCCTGGAATCCCTCCCACAACAACCACCACAAGAACGAGAACAACACCAACACCAAGAGGACATGATAACAAAAGGACATACAGCAATGCCAACACATGCGGCTGATGCAGTAGTCAACCCCTTGGTCAACCCCATGGTCAACCCAGTCAACGGTGGTTCTTCTCTGGACATGCCAGATCCACTAGAGGCGTTGGTGCATAGGATGGCAGCAGAGGATGCGGGGGGACATGGTGGTGGGGGGCATGGTGGGCTGGAGGTGGATGATGATGAATACGATCCTTCCGATGCCCTTGTGATGTAGGGGATGTTGGGGGGCATGTAGACGTCATTTGCGTTTGTACATTGCGCTGACATTGATATGCACACGCTGCTTCATTTATACAGACGCCCATGTGGTGTAAAGGAACACAACAACAAAGTAATGGTGTTGCAGTCGACCTGGTGTGTATGACCATTGACCCATATTGACCCATGCAGTACAACCATGGGACCCATGACCAGTGGTGGTTTGTGGTTTGTGCTGGTTGTTGTTACATGGTCCACATGATGTGTCAGCATGATCCAAACGAAATGCAACTGGTAAGTGGCTACATGCCCACAGTATGTAGTGAACTAGTGTACACATCACAAAGAAAGGACAAAACACAACATCACAAAGATAAAACACATCTGTCGTCAGCAATATGGTGGCGCAATGTGGTGTGTGTGTGCGCTTCCACACACCCGTGGGGGGCTGTTTGCACAACCCCGGGTGTGGTGGTCTGCACACACCACCAGTACACGCATGTTCTGTTGTACACACCATCAACACCAAGACACCACCACCACCATCACACCACACCCTCTGATGACAACATATGAAAACGTACGAAAACACATGACAATGTACGAAAACGTATGAAAGCAAATGCACACCAGAGGGACGTGATGATGGTGATTGGGGTTGTGATGGTGAGAGGATGGTGATAGAGAAAGGTGATATGATGACATTCAAGCAAGATGTCATCATCAAGCAATCAGCAAAGTTGTTGACATTCAAGCAAGATGACATCAAGCAATGTCAAGCAATCAGCAAAGCATGGGATGCAGCTGAAATGGGCTGTAGGTACCCCAAACAACAACATGAAGATCATGATCAGCAACAAAAAACACAAAACATACATTCCTACGACGCATCAAAAACATGTATACAAGGGGAGGATGTGCATGATCAACCCATGCCGTGTGTGTATCAAACACACCCATCAACATACACCCCCATCACAGATCTCCCCACGCACCATCCTAAAACCATCGCCCCCCCTGAGGGTCCTCACCATTGCCAGGCAACCCCGGCACCCCTCCCCCCTGATTCCTCAACACAAACTCACGCAGGCTCCTCGGCACCTGTGTGCGTGCCAGCAAGGGCGCCAACTCATCCCGGTCAATACGTTCTCTGGCTTCAAGAATCGCGCTGAGTTCTGCATGAAGGTTCCTATTGGCGTTGACCACATCTTTAGCTGCTTGGAGGGCCCCATCCAACAGGGTTTTGACCTCTTCTTCAACCCGTTGACCCATAGAACCTACATAGGGGTGGGTTGTGTGTGTGTGTGTATGTGGATGGTGTGTGCATGGTGGGTGGGTGGGTGGTTTGGGTGGGTGGTGTTTGCACATGACACATGTATTATTGTATACACACACACATTTGATGCACAACAACAACAACAACAACAACAACACCCCAACACCCACCCACCCAAAAACACACCTCCTCCCTTGACCGCAAAGGGGTTATCATCACCCCCAAATGCTATGGTGTTGACAGACAGTGGACCTACACTTTTATTCAGCCCAAACTCAGACACCGCTTTGTATGCCAGCTCTGTAGCACGGCGAATATCATCCACTGCACCTGTAGATACCTATGTGTATGTGGGAGGTGTTTGTGTGTGTGTGGTGGTTGTATGGATGTGGTGGTGGTACACATGTGTCCAACACCACACACCCATCCCCACACCGATCGGCCCCCAACCATCCCCCCAACCAACTACACTTCCCCCCCCACAAATCTCCCCACACTTCCCCACATGTCATCACATACACCAAAAAAAACAACAAAACACCCCCCCCCCCCCCCCCCACCTCTCCACACGTCATCTCCTCTGCAGCACGCCCCCCCATCAGCATGGACAGCTGTCCCCGTATCTCCGACTCAAACATCAGGGCCCTGTCCTCTGTCTTGGGGGGGATGTAGGTGAAGCCAAGGGCCCCACCTGAACGGGGGATGATGGAGAGTTTTTCCACCTCGGCGCTGCCTGGTATGAGGGTGGCTATTGCTGTGGATACCAAAGCATGTCCGACCTGGGTGTGGGGGGGGGGTGTATTATATTTTTATTTCTTTCAAGTGTGTGGGGTGTGGGTAGAATGTGGGTAAGGAAGGCGTGGGGGGTGGGGGGTGGAACAGGTGTTTATGCTCGGCAAGGAGATTGTATAGGGTACGATAACACGTGGTTGAGTATTATGACTTACACACACACAGCTACACCCACACACCTCATGTCGGGCTACCACTGCCTTTTCTCGTCCCTGCAGTATAGAACGCTTCTTTTCAATACCAGCCACTGCACGTAGGATTGCCTGATCAAATTCCATATACCCCACCTTGCCTGTTTTTTGCATGTGGGTGTGTATGTGTGTGTGTAGATGGATGTGGATGTGTATGTGTTGTGTATGTGTGTATAGTAGTATGTACGCACAAGTATTCAACATCAATACAGTCATTCAATACAGCCACACATGTACACTACTACATGTCTGCATACAACACTGTAGCAACATCTCATGCATACACACACCAACACCCCACCACCCACCACACCCACCCACCACCCACCACCCCGACACCTTTGTTCACACGCCCAGCCAACAACGCAGCCTCATTCACCAAATTTGCCAAGTCAGCACCCGTAAACCCTGTTGTTTGCCCAGCAATCTGATCCACATCCACCCCCTCCTCCATTGGCAACGACCGCCGCTTGATATGCACCCTCAGTATCTCACTTCGTCCCTGTTTGTCAGGTCGCTCCACAGACACACGCCGGTCAAACCTCCCGGGGCGGAGTAGTGCAGGGTCAAGCACATCTGGCCGGTTGGTTGCTGCAATGCAAATCACCATGTGTTCCTTGTCACTCTCAAACCCATCCAGCTCTGTCAGCAGCTGGTTGAGTGTCTGCTCCCGCTCATCGTTCCCCACACTGCGCAGGCGTGTGTCGCGGCCCTTGGCGACTGCGTCGATTTCGTCGATAAACACAATGGCGGGGGCCTCTTTGCGGGCGGCGGCAAAGAGTTCTCGCACTCGCATGGCACCCATACCCACATAGAGCTCAACAAATTCAGAGGCTGAGATGGAAAAAAAGGGGACATTGGCTTCCCCTGCCACAGCCTTGGCGAGCAGGGTTTTGCCGGTGCCGGGGGGGCCCACCAGGAGGACCCCCGAGGGGGGGCGGGCTCCCAGTTTTGAAAAGCGTTCAGGGGACCTGAGGAACTCCTGTTGGGTGGGTGTTTTGAATGCATGTGTGTAATGTACATGTGTTTATGTTGATGATCACATGCAATCGCCCTGACTGCGCATATGTACACTGACTGCATATGTACATACGCATGCACACGCATGTGTTGTTGTTCCCCACCACACCCCTGTAATATACACACCCCACCACACACCCACACCCACATACCACTACTTCAGCCAGTTCTTCCTTTGCCTCATCCACCCCAGCCACATCATCAAACTTGATAGCCTGCTGTGGGGCACTGCCAGCTCCATTGTGCCTGCGACCTGCACCCCGTTGAGGGAGCTTCAGTGGCAGGCGGTTGAGTGCTGTGATGAGGAGGCCAATGTAAAAGCAATAGACCTGAGGGTGGGGGGGGGGGTGAGAGGGGGTGATGGATTGTTAATGATGGATTGTATTCATGATGATGGATAGTTTTTGTTTTTTTTTTCCGTACAGTGGTGGGTGGGAAAAATGCACAAAACACACACCATACATCCCCACCATACACCACGCCCCCCCTTTTCACACACACCAGCACGTTGAAAAAACGGTTGTTTCGCTTGTCCACAGCATGAAACGAAACCCGGTTCTTCACCAGTGTGTCATATGGTGTTGGAAAATCCAATGGGCGCACTGTCTGAAACGACAATCGCATCTTGTCTGCACCAGCAGGAAGGTCCTTGGAAACTACACTGTTGGTACGCAACCAGTAGGTAAGCTGATTGCCATCAATGGACACGGCTCGTATTTGGTTGCGCTTGGCACGTACAACAAACTCTGAAAATGGAACCTGAGTGTATGGTGGGCGGTGGTCATAATGATGCATGGTATGACAATACCACAACTATTACTTGTGATGGTACACAGCAAAAAATGATAACAACACCCACCGGTACGGTGACGGCCGCCCCCTCGCTTGATGGGCGCCCTGTCATTGGCAACAGGCGCACGAGAAGAAACCCAAGCAGCAGGTTGAGCACGAGTTTGGCTGGTTGCTGGATGCGCACAAATGTGACGAGTTGTTGTAGCCATTCCCATGGCCCCTTTGACCGTGGTGGTGGGCTTCCACGCTGCGAGTTATCGCTCCCATCTTCATTGGATGCTTTGACAACCACATGCAAGCGGCGTGCGTGGCCACAGGGACGTGCTTTTGGCTGCAAAGCAAAAGCATCACATGCACCAGGCAGCAGGAGCGCGCCACGCTGGATTGATGGACCAAACAAACACTTTTGTGCGTTGAAATGTTTCTTTATATGTTGTCTGGCTGATGTGCCAGCGCATGCATGCTGTATCGTGGCTGAAACCACAAGCATTGCGTTGGTGATGCAAGGGAGTGAAGTGGTATGTGACGGCGTGACGGTGTCGTGATGAGCAGGTTTAGATGATGGTGGTAATGAAGGTGTGTACTTGTGTACAGTACGTTTGCAGTAGTGGTTCGAGAAATGGCGCGATGCACCCAGATGTACTGTCTACAGTGGTGTACGTCGTGGTGCGTACGTGATGTTGAATGTGGTTGCGTGATGTATACACGGTTGTAATTTTTTTCCCTCCTCCTCCCAGAACCTCACAACACTCGTATTGTTTCCTTAACACCAGCTCCTATTCCCAACTCTTCCTCACATTTGATATTTGCCAGCGCGTCACACACATCGCAGCGGCTCCACAACATGCAGGTACGAACAACTCCCCCAGCTCACCAACCAGCATTGCTTGCCAGAATTTGTCCCGTTTAAGACCCTGCTGCTGCTTGCACACCCTCGAAGCACCATCACATACTCGCAGTACATAGCACATTCACTTCATCTCCACAATCACAGGCAATGCAGGTGTCTTTTCAGTCCAAGGTAAGGCGGCATGCGTGCTAGATCTGCCTGTTTCCACGCTGCGAGCCGCCGAGCATACGCCCTCATTCCCCCGCACACATCACAGGCTCTCACAGGCAAGCCCTTGGTGGCCCCCTCGCGCACCGTGCGTCCCTCTGGGCAACGATGTGCCATTGTGGCCCAGGCTGCTGCCACCAAGCAGATTGCCCGCCGCTCGGTGCCACTCAAGCTCGAGGAGGGTGACATGCCCATGAACACCTTTAACAACAAGAAGCCATTCACTGCTACCATCAAGTCTGTGGAGACCATCACTGGCCCAGAGGCAAGTGGTGAGACATGCAACATTGTGATCGAGACCCGCGGCGAGATTCCCTTTTGGGAGGGACAGTCCTACGGTGTCATCCCCCCGGTATGTTGTGATGGTGGTGGGGTTGGTGTGGTGGTGGGGTTGTTTTGGTGGCATGAGCATGTGTGTGGTGTTGTCATAATCAACACATGTCGTGGTGCAATACCCCCGTACTACAACCCCAACCCACTCTAAAAAAAATCAACAACAACACAGGGCACCAAGATCAACAGCAAGGGCAAGGAGGTCCCCCACGGTGTGCGCCTCTACTCCATTGCATCATCCCGTTACGGCGATGAGTATGATGGCAAGACCACCACCTTGTGCGTGCGTCGCGCCCTCTACTACGACCCCGAGACCGGCAAGGAGGACCCCGCAAAGAAGGGCATCTGCTCCAACTTTTTGTGCGATGCCAAGCCCGGTCAGGAGATTGTCATGACAGGCCCCACCGGCAAGATCCTCCTCATGCCTGAAGATCCCAACGCCGTGCTCATCTGCGTGGCCACGGGTACCGGTATCGCCCCCTTCCGCTCCTTCTGGAAGCGCTGCTTCTACGAGGAGGTGCCCAACTACAAGTACACTGGCTTGTTTTGGCTGTTTATGGGTTGCGCCAACAGCGATGCCAAGCTGTACGATGAGGAGCTGCAGGAGTTGACAGCAACATATCCTGAGCAGTTTCGAGTGGACTATGCATTGTCTCGTGAGCAGAAGAACAGCCGTGGTGGCAAGATGTACATCCAGGTTGGTGATGATGGTTGTGCGAGTAATTGGTGTGAGTAATTTGTGAGACCCAGTATGTATGGCATGTCTGACAATCACACCCGTATTACACACACACACACATACACACACACAAAACATAGGACAAGCTTGAGGAGTATGCTGATGAGGTGTTTGATCTGTTGGACAACGGTGCACACATCTACTTTTGCGGTCTCAAGGGCATGATGCCCGGTATTTTGGACACCCTGGAGCGTGTGGCCAAGGGCAAGGGCCTCAACTGGGAGGAGTTTTTCGAAAATCTCAAGGAGAAGAACCAGTGGCACGTGGAGGTGTACTAGAGTGTTGTTATGAGTGTGTGTGTGTGTAGCCGGGTGGATGCAAGAGTGGTAAATATGTGATGTGTAAGCTCTGGGCATTTGTGTCATCTCATTGCTGTAACATCACGTTCTGCTTGAACAGCATTCTGTATACATATATACATCTGCAACTATGCAATGGTGATGCATGCTTGTTGATCAGCAAAGCTCAGGTCTGCGCCTCAAATGCCCAGCTGCAGCTGCTTTGATTGCAGCAAATGTGTTTGAACAAACCAATGAAGGGAGTTTGTTAGGAGCTTGTTTGTCGATGGTTTCTGCATCGTTCTCTTCTGAGCCAAGGCACGAGAATCGGGTTAGTTGTTGATGATGTTGATATAACGTGCACTGTCACAGGCACAGCAATTGTGAGCAATATCCACTATACGCATACCGCCATCCATCACATCCCCCCCCCCCAAATAGGCACAGCGCCTGATGTATCCTTGGGGACCACCACCTCCCTACCGCCCTCCATTCCCACCTCCATTCCCTGGCCCACCACGTGAACCAGGGTGGGGTGCGCCCCCACCTGGTGCACCACCCATCCCACACCCTGCCCCTCCCCCCGGTGCATTGCCCAACCCAATGGGGTTTGCCTATCCACCTGGTGCACCCCTGTATGGCTCTCCTATGCCACCATCTCATGTGCCAGGGATATATGAGCAGCCCATGTGGCGACCACCACCACCACAGCATGCCATGGGTGCCCCCCCCCCCCCAATACCGCCACCACAACCACCACCAGCACCACCACCCCTGCCAGAGGACAACCCACCACCGCTGCCAGAAGAGTCACCACCACCATTGCCAGCACCCCTCCACCCACCACCAACAGCACCGCGGCCACCACCCACACGTCCAACACAGCCCAGCCCACCTGTAGATGTGTTGGGTCGGATCACTGCCATGCAAAATACACTGAAGACCAAATTGGCAGGTGAAAAGCAGAGCATGATTAGGTGCAAAGAGGAACTCACAAAACACCAGGTGTGTTTGTGTCAGTGGTTGCGGGTCACATTGGGTGGTCGTGACCATATGTATGTTGTACATCAGTATGTTGTACATCAGTGTGTGCAAACACTTGTACAAACACATGTACAAGCACGTATACAAACACACACAAAGGTTGAAGTGGAGCGGCTCACTACAGCACGTCGTTCATTTGTGGGAACAGGGGGCAACATGGATGCTGCTGTGTGTATGTATAGGGATGCACACAATACACAACAGGGACCATGTTCTCTTGCACAACTGGCACATGCACATGGTAGGTGATGTGCAGGTGCTGGTGTGGGTGGTGTTGGTGGGTGGTGTGGTTGGATATACACACGTTGCATGCACACATATTGCATACCTGTATATACAAGCCAAGCACATCAACATCCCCCCAACATCTGCACCATTCACCTCTCCCTTACCAGCATACACCCTCTCCTTTCCCTCCCCCCACACAGCCACACACGCCCTGCATGACAACACCATCATCACTATCAACAATGCTGGTGAAAAGACCACCACCACCCTCCACACCCTCATGCAAGCCACCCAGGGCTCCTATGGGGATGCCCTGGCCACTGCCCGGGGCCATGTGGAGGAATGGCTACGCCGCTATGGTGCAGCATACACGCCATGGCAACAAACCAAGCTCATGCTGGCAGCTGCAGGTGCAAGTGCTGCTGCTGCTGTTGCAACACATGCCATGTGGAAATTGGCGAAAAAAGAGGGGGGAGGGGGATATGCGGGGGGGTTGGAAAGTAGAGGGGAGAGGCAGTGGACTGCGAGGGAGGTGAAGCATGCAATAGCTGCTGGGCATGTGCAGGTGTGTTGTGTGAGGTGTGCCAATCATGCAGCTGTTGTATGTACACGATTGCATTGTGTATGATTAGCGGTGTTTACCAATATATATGTGTGTGTGTGTGTGTGTGTGTGTGTGTTTGTTTTTCATGCCTGTGTCATGCAATACCTGTGTCATGCATTGCTCAGGAAGACACATTGCTGCAGCGTGTGGATGCCCCTGGTGATGTGCAAGTAGCAGTCAACGTGGTCAACACGTGGGAGAACAAAGTGCAGCAGGCAACTGATGCTGCCAAGCATGCACAAGGTGTGTGAATGGTGTGTGTGAGAGGGATGGGCATGTGTAGGAGAATGTGTATTGGGGAATGTCTGCATGATACAACACAGCACCTACACCTCGCACCACCCATACACCACCTCAAACCACCCATACATCTCCTCACCCCCCCCCCCACACCATATCCCCCCCACAGATGGTCGCATACTAGCAGCAGATGGCCTCCCAGTGTTTGACGATGAAGACTGCTGCTGGGTGTGGGAGCAGAATATGATGGAATTGAACGGCCCTGTGTCTTGGAATGCAGTGTCCATCATGTACCAAGCAAAGGCTATTTCCAGTGACACAGTGCTCCGTCATGTGGTATGCAAGCAATTGTCAGGGCATACTGTGCAGCATATGCATAGGCTGCATACTGTGCGACGCGGGGGGGGTGTTGAGGAGGATGGTAGGAAGGAGGAGGATGGTAGGAAAGGTTTGGGGGTGGGGGAGAGTGCTATGGAGGGAGATGTGGGCAAGGAAGCAGATGCCAATGGTCAACGTGCTGTTGGAAATGTGGACGCAAGTCAACCCATGGATGCCAATGGTCAACGGTCAACGTGTGAGGGGCACACCGAGAGAACTACTGTACATGACAAGGGGAATGATAATAGCACACCTCGTGATGCCAGCACACCTGGTGATACCACCACACCTTATCCAACCAACACACCTCGTGATGCCAGCACACCCATTGTACCTCAACTACCTGCTCAAGTATCTTCTCAAGTACCTGCCCGTGAAGTTGCCTATTGGCGTAACAAGGGCACACCCGAGTGCAAGTGTGGGTATCCAACATGCATAGTGCAAGCTACGAGCAGGGAACAACGGGGACGCTTTATCACCAAGTGTTTGCTTCGATACAAGGTATGTATATATGGTGTGTGTGTGTGGTGTGATGGAGTGTGACATACATTTCATACATCCCCACATATACGCACATCTGTTTACACATCTTCATACATCCCCACATATACGCACATCTGTTTATACATCTACATACATCCCCTCAGCGTGTGGGTGGGTGTGAATACAAAGCATGGCTAGCCAATGTCGACCCAGTACTTAACAAGCAGTGGAAGCAGCTCATAGACCAACGACAACGTGCCACACAACTCGCAGCAGCACATGCAGCAGCAGCTGCTCGGGAAGCTGCAGAAGATGCTTCGGCAGCTGCACAGGAAGCTGTGGCACATGCAGCTGCACAGGAAGCTGGGGAAGATGCTGCAGAAGATGCCTCGGCAGCTACAGAGGAAGCTGCTGGTGGGCCTGCTGAGGGTCGCCATAGTGCCCATGGTGATGATGATGATGATGGAAATGATGGACATATACACACAGCAGCAGGAAAAAAAGCAGGAAAAGCAGGTGCACATACTGCACATCCAAAAACAACGACTCCTCCTCCTACTGGTACCTCTGCATTACCACCACCTGCAACAAAACCTACCACGACCACCACCACTACGAAAAAGCCTGTACGCAACCGCAGTACACACACCCCACACACCCCTGCACCCACGCTGCACCCAGAGGGCCCCGGCCCCCCACCCCCACCAGAAGATGAAGAGGCATACATGCAGTGGCTGCTGGCGCTGCAGCAACAAGAATCCACCACCACTGCGGATGTTGTGAAAAAGCGGAAACGTACACAAACACAGCTGCTGGATTTGTCACTGTATGATGACATGCGCCCCAAGCGTGTGGTGCCCAGTCACAGGAACCATGGTGGTGGTGGTGTTCAGGGCAAAACACAAAAACAGGTAGGTGGGTAGGTAGCACATGTGTGGGGTGCAGGTGGGTAGGTGGGTAGGTGGGTAGGTGGGTAGGTGGGTATGCTTTGTATTGCTTGTGCATGTGCAGCATATACACATTGCATACAACACACACGCACATCAACACCACCACCCCTTTCCCCCACCTCCACCTTTCCCACACACACGCCACACACCATTCCCCCCCCAAAATAACACAGCCTGCACACCCCAAGCGTGTGGACAAGGGCAGTCACTCCAAACCTCATTCCACATCACGTGATGTACACACCACTGCTCTGAAACCCCACACCACCGCCCTGAAATCCCCAACGCACCAGCGTAGACACGCACCAACACCTGCTGGACGGTATGTGTAGAGCAGGGATGTTATGTGTATATAGAGCACTGATGTATGGGGTGGTGTATGCAAGTGTGTGTGTGTGTGTGTAGTGGTGTGATGGTGAGGGTACACAACAGGACATGTACTATCTTGTCATGGTAACCAAACTCCACACGCACTCCCCACACTCACAGGGCAAGTTGCGCACGTGAGCGCCCCCCCACCCGCAAAGGGGGTGCTGGCCCCTCCTTGATCACTCACACCACACCCCGGGCCCGTACCACTGCTGCTGCTGCTGCAGTTGGGGGTGTTGGGGGTGCTGGTGCTCATACGCACGCACAATCAGCACACACAGCGGAACCACCCCGTGAATCCCGGAAGAGTCGTAATGACAAGCGTCAACTGTTGAGGGGTGGTGCGGGTGAGGGGGACGTGTCAGACTTGATCACATGGAAGGAGCTCAAGGTGGGGTGTTTTGTGTTTGTCCCCTGGTTGTTGGGGGGAGGGAGGGTTGAGATTTTGTCCTGGTTGTGGGGTGTTGGGAAATACACACACCTATGTGTCACTCCATACACACACCTATGTGTCACTCCTCTCAGGCAAAAACAAAGTTGCTCAAGTTTGGACGCAGCCCTGTGCATGCATGGGGGTTGTTTGCCATTGACACCATAGAAGCAGATGACTTTGTTATTGAGGTGTGTCATAGAGGTGTGATGAAGAGTATATGTGTGTGTGCGCATGTGTGTGTACGTGTGTGTGTGTGTGTGTGTGCATTTGTGGGGTGTTCAGGGCACCAGCAAGCACATGCAAACAGTTGTATCGTATTCGTATCATTGCCTCCCTCTTCACATGCATACATGCATCCCTCTTCACACGTACATGCATCCCTCTTCACACACACATGCATCCCTGTTCCCCCCAACATGCATCCCTCTTCACACACACAGTATGTGGGGGAAGTGATACGCAAGGAGGTGGCAGAGGCAAGGGAAAAAGTGTATGAAGCAAGTGGATTGGGTAGTAGTTACCTCTTTCGTGTTGACCATGAAGCAGTGGTGGATGCTACAGTCAAGGTACAAGGCGGGGGGGGGGCGTTGTAAAGGTGTTGGGAAGGTGGTGTGCATGTATTGTTGCTCGCACGTGTTTTGGGCAAGGTGTATATGCACACTCGATGCAAACTCAATGCACACTCGATGCAAACTCAATGCACACTCAATGCACACTCAATGCACACTGAATGTACGCTCAATGCACACTGAATGTACGCTCAATGCACACTCAATGCACACTGAATGTATGCTCAATGCACACTGAATGTACGCTCAATGCACACTCAATGCACACTGAATGTATGCTCAATGCACACTCAATGCCCCTCTCACAGGGTGGCTTGGCTCGGTACATCAATCACAGCTGTGACCCCAATTGTTACACCCGAGTAGTGGAAGTAGTAGGTCGCAAGCACATTGTCATCAATGCCAAGAGGAGGATTGCACCTGGTGAGGAGCTGTGTTATGATTACAAGGTATGGTCTTGGCAGCTGCATGTGTAGTGGGGTGCATGTGTAGTGGGGTGCATGTGTAGTGGGGTGCATGTGTAGTCGGGTGCATGTGTAGTGGGGTGCATGTGTAGTGGGGTGCATGTGTAGTGGGAGGGTATGATCGACCTCAATTCACGACGATCATGTTGACCCCTGCTCCCCTTTCGTTTCTCACAGTTTGAATTTGAGGACGAGTCACTCAAAATCCCTTGCATGTGTGGGGCACGTAACTGCCGCAAGTATATGAACTGACATGCACGCACGCACATGGTGCTGCGTTGGGTGTGCAGCATGCTCTACAGCGTTCCTGTGGTGTGCATTGCGTTATAGTGCACGTATTGATTGCGTGTTTGCCTGATGATGTGTTTTTGACCGCTTGTTGACCGCAATGCTCTTATTCATGACAATAATGACCGTTGATGATGATGTTACATGAATATGATTTCTGTTCTACACAAGTTTCTTGCAAGGTATCTTCGAAAGTTTCTTTACAAAAGTTTCCCAACGAGTGCATTTTGCTTGCATACATGCCAAGGACGCTGCACTCTATTCCAAGGATGCTGTGCACACCACATGCATGCGTTGACAACAATGTTGTTCTTGGTCTCAACAGCAGACATGCTGGTGGTCCATGACGTGCCACTCAACTGCGTCAGGTGGATTGTAGGAATGTGAGGAATGTGCATGAATGACAGCATGCGCACATGTGTAGGCAGCACCTCACATACCCACAGCACATCAAACACCCACGTACCAAAATTTCCAACGGTTGCCGCAGTTGACACATGTAACAAATGTTGTCATGGGCTGTGTGTGAAAGGGAGGACGTGCGTAAAAGAGAGAGAGAGAGAGTAAAGGCATGTGGGAACAGGATAGTATGGTGTACAATGCACATACTAACTTTACATACCTCATCCGCAGAGCGTGTTTGCAATTGCTGTGTAGGATATGAGAAATATGTGTGAGGGCATGCAGCAGAAAACACAGTGTCAATATGCACCCCCTCCTCTCCATACACCACCCCCTCCATACACCACCCCCTCCATAGTACATACATAAAAAGTGGTTTCCCTTTTTCTGCACTTGCCACACCTGCACATGAGTGTGGTATATGCATGTTCAACGTGGTAAATGATGCGTGTCAAACATGTATTTGATGCACATGTTGCGCATCTGCAGCCAACAACATGATGCATATGTGCAGCCAACGGTACAATGTACGTGCATGATCACACAGCATACTACATGCGGATGATTACAAAGCACAGCAAACGTGCATGATACATCACAAAGCACAGCAAACGTGCATGATACATCACAAAGCACGGCATACTGAAACTGGTCAGTGGTGGCCTTTTGCTGCCCCCCTCGTTGTACTTCAAACATCATTTTATCCCGGATTGCCTTGAATTCCTCCTTGAGCTGTGCGTGCCGCATGTTGAATACGTGTGAGTGTCGCATGTTGACCCCCCCACTCCCAGTCAGAACCTCCCACCCCAAACCCCCCACTCTCAGTCAAAATCCACTCCCACACCTTTTCAGGTGCCATTTCCTCTGCACTCATAGTAACCAATCGCTCAGCAGTAATCCTCCCTGACAACACATCTCTTCGCAAGTCAGGGTTGTCTGGTTTTGCTAGGTTGAATTTGAGGCTACGAATTTTTGACAAATATGCCTGGGGGTGGTTTTGGACATGTGTTGTGTGTGTATTGGTCATGTGTTTTTGTGTGTACATACTGCATGAGGAGGTGTTTGTGTGTGTGTGCATTCATATAGCACATATCGTGTGTGTGCACGTGTGCTATATGCTATATGTACATGTGCACAACCACATGCCTGTGTTGTCACACCCCTCTCCCACCCTCTCCCGCCCCCACCCACCCACATACCGCACTCACTTCCCCTCCTGCTTGTTCCAACGCAGCACGCTCCACATCCCCTGCCACCTGCCCCACATCTGCCCCCCCCACATCATGCAATGCTGCTCTGAGAGCATCAGCAAGTAGGCTGCGTGCCTTATCACGTTTAGGGTCCCCTGTGGGCTGCGGGGGGTGTATTTGGGACGAGGCTGTGGGCAAACCTGGGTACATGGACAAGAGAGAACAGCGGGTGTGTACGTGGGAGAAGCGAGTGTGCATATGAACAATATGAAATATGATTACACCCAAGACACAACAGAGTGTACCCACCAACAAATACAGCAGTACGTACTCGGCTGTGAGGATTGTGCAGCATCACTGTGTGCAGCAGTGCTATGGTCACCACTGATGGTGGGTACACCTGCACCACTAGGGAGACTTGCAGTGCTGTCCATGTGACGTAGGACACTGGATGCTGATTTTCGGTTGTCCCCAGGTTGTTTTTCCTATGGTTGTTGTTGTTTGCATGCATTGCATGTGTGTGCATTGTATGCATGCAATGTGTATGCACTGTATGCATGCAATGTGTATGCACTGTATGCATGCAATGTGTATGCACTGTGTATGCGTGTACAGTGTACACACAGCCAACCTGATCAACCATCGTCTTCCATGCAGCAACCACAGTTTTGGCGGCCTCAGCAATGCTGGTATTGCTGTGCTTGGTCAGCTTTTTGATGCGCTTGCCTGCGCTGGTGTCTGTCAAGAGGGCTACTGTTATTGGGGTGTTTTTCAACACCTTGAGAGCATCCACCGCGCGCTCCACTCCAGCACCATCCCCTTGTTTTCCTTCGTTGCAAGCCTTTTCAGCCGCTGTAACTAGCTTGTCTAGTTCTACAGACATGGTTTGTTACGCAAACACGCAAGAGCAACGAGAGACTGATCGGGATTGCAGTCAGATTGCAGTGTGGTCGTTGGCAGATACGATGGCTGCGAGACTGGATTGCGGTTTTGGTGAGGTTTTGTGTAGGAAAAGAGAGAGGAATGGAATGTCTGTGTGTCTGAGACAACACCCACAATGTGTTGTCATAATGGCCACCACGGTCGAGGCTGCTGCACATGGTGCATGTTGTTCAGCAGGTGTGTTGTTGCAAATGCCACAGACAAGAACAACAAACGCATGACGAAAACATCAACAACAACAGGCCTCCTATTTATGGACAATAGTAGCAGCAGTGCATCCACTGCACTACATGTTCACAGTCCTGGGGTGTACACCAATAAGTATTCCACAACAGAAAAAAAAAAACTGCAGGCACATAGATGGCACAAACACTATGTCATCAACATTGACAACAATTGACAATAAACACAGGCCAGGTAGGGTTGAATGCAACACACAGCAACACAAGGGGGTACTGTAGCGTCATCAGCATTGTGTGCTTGATCCTACATGATGTCAGCAGTATGCGACATGGTGCCCTACATGATGTCAGGAAGCCAATGCAAAGGGATGTGGACATGCATGCACCCAATATTGGATGCATTTGTGGCGGAAAACCACATGCATGCAACATCAACAAGGAAAAACAACAAACAGGGCACGCACCATCTTTCTTCATCTGCTGTGGAAGTATACATGATTCACGCACACGAATAAACATGTAAAAATGTCGGTGGCACAAACAACAACAACATACGTGTATCCAGCTGCATCATGTGATGTGCATGCCATGTCACAAGCATGTGTATGGCAAAGTGGGGGCTACAGATCATAGTGTTGCGGTACCATGCAAACACTGGAGACAACACACACACATGCTTGCATCCTTGAAACACACATCAACCACATTTGGGTTGGGGGTGTGGGGGGTGCAAACATCCAAGGATGGTGTTGTGTGACGATGACAATTGTACAGATGTATAATGGAAGACAACCCTCTTCATGTCCTCCATGCTGCCCTCAGCCTTGTTGGTACATGTACATGGTACCATGATAAATGTCGTTTTTTCTCAATGTCCTTTTTTCTCCTTGAATATCCTTTTTTCCTTTTCCCACATGTCCTTTTTCCTATTCCTACATGTCCTTTTTCCTTCTTGCGAATGTCCTTTTTTCCTACATGTCCCTCCTCCTCTTTCCTCCTCCTTTTCCTTTTTCCTTGCGCAGGCTGCATGCAAACAACCCCTTCATTTTCAATAGCAGCATGTTGCGCCCATGCCCCCCCATGACCAGTCAATACCACAGCAGCAGGTTGTCTTGCATGATACAATTCTTGTGTCACAGCAGGTGTGAAACACGTCACAGCAGGGACTCCAGCTGTGTCAGCAGGCGTCCCAGCTGTTGTGTCACACACGTGTCAAACTGGTGTTGTGCCACAGGTTGGAGGGTCATGGGTGTGTGGACACTTGCTGTTGCGCGGCAACGGCAGTGTGCAAATGGTCACCAGCATGTGTCTCTGTGAAGCTCAAGTCAACGTCCCCATGCGGGAATACACTGGGAAAGTCGTCTTCATCACTGCCACCCAGCACATGATGGTCAAAGCCCTCGTGAACCACATCCCAATCCTCTGTTGTTGTGGGGGTGCAAGTGGGGGGAATCATATATACCACACAGGAGCATATGCCATACGCATGCCATATCACAACATCATTGTTGCATGCACACCATCGGCACCATCCCCCCACATCACCCCCCCCCCCAGCCACCATCATACCAGCGCCACCCATGCCAGCAGGATGGGGATGCTCATGCAGCAGCTGGGCACACAAATCCACCATATCAAAGCTCTTGCCAAAGGGTGTACTCCCCATCGCAAAACTCCCAGCTGCCGCATTCTTCCCCAACGACGGGGGCCAGGCCTGCCCCCGCCACGACATATCCTTGGCACCCCCCAAACTCATGGGCACAGCCCCTCCGGGACTGGCGGCTGCAGGCCGCCCATCCCCACGCCCAGCAGGCGTCGCATGGTGCCCAGCGGGAATGTTGAGGGCGCTGGTGGATGCACCGACCGTGCCGTTGCCATACATGGCCCCCGTATAACTGCCACCTGCACCACTCGCCCCACCCAGGGAGGAGGGGGGCATGGTACCTGGGGCCATGAGCATGGCGCCCGTGTGGAGCATGGGTGAATGGCCATCAGCAAAGATCAATGCCTGGTCTCGATAGCTGTTGGATTCCAGCCCATGGTTGAGAAGGCTCTCAGGGAGGCCGTTGGTCAACTGCGCAGTGGGGTCGGAGGTCAAGCCCACGGGGGTGTGGGGGTGTGTGGCAGCCCCAGCAGGGGTGGTGACCGACGTGGGGACGGTGCCATTGGCTGCATGATTGGCGGCCTGTGCTGCTGCTTGCGCAGCGCGGCTGGTTTTGGTGCCACGGCCGCTGCGGGGGGGGCCCTCGGTGATGGGGACTGGTGGGGGAGGGGGCTCCTCTCCGGGTGCGAGCTCAAAGTTGCACTTGGCCTTGGCACCGTGAATCTCACGCGCGGCCATGTCATATGCACGCGCTGCATCCTCTGGGATCATGTGATGGTGTGATGGTGAAACACCCAACGTCTGGTGGCCCCACACAACGCAACCTACCTGACGAATCGTATGTGCCCAACCAACGACGTACACCTGCACGTGGATCACGAATCTCAGCGGCAAACTTGCCCCATGGACGCTGACGCACGCCGCGGTAGCGCTTGGGTGGGTCATTAGATGATGCGGGTGTGGCAGGTGCGGGTGTTGCTGCCTGTTGCTGTTGTTGTTGTTGTTTGATGGGAGTGGTGACATCCACCGAGGGTCCATTGGTGGATGACACCGGCATCATTTGTGGTGGACCGTCCATCACTGGCGGCCTGGGTGTGGGAGGGGGTGGATGAGCGATCTACGATCTGGGGTTAATAATCATGCACGACTGATAGGCTGCTCCAACGCGCACACAAAGCACAAGCAAAACACACACGCGTGGTGTGGACAACGGTCATCAACGGCACTGGATGGAGACAATGTGAGGCATGCTCAACGACTTCACCACGACACCCCGCGAAACAACCCACAATGCGTTGTGGTGATACATGACATAAACGCCGTGAGGCGTGACATGCACTGATGTGAATGGCCGGTAGCTGCAACGGTGCTCACATAACCGGGGAATGGATCATTGCCCAAAGCCCGCCATACACACAACAAAAAGTCATGCAGTCACAACAGAGCACACGTGAATACATCACCAACAGTACACCAGGTGCGCAAGTGCGTGTGGGGGGGTTGAGCAGTAGACAACGTGCACCACTGCTTCCCATGCGAAAAAGACGTACAAGGGCTGCGTTTAGCCATAATGCAAAGCGCATGACATGATACGAGCATACACAGCGCGATGGTGCAGTAACACATGGATTTGCTGCGTACCTGGACCTGACTAACTGATGGGCCACACAATCTGCTTCGTCTATCTGTCCTACACTGTCGCTGCTGAAACGTTTTGCTGCTCTGTTGTGCGAGTACTTGAGCGACTTGAGAGTGCTTGGCGGCAAAGTATGTATTGTGGTATTGTGTCTGGTGTTCTTTTCTCTTCGAGTTCCCCCCACTACATCAAGGTCAATGACTAACAACACATTGGTAATATCATACATCACACATCATTGTTGTTGCTGCTCGGGTGGTTGTTTCATTTCCGAAGCGGGTGGCTTGAGCTCCTCCTCCAGTGCCTCCTTGGCCCGAAACACTTTTGACTGCAAATAAAATGAGCCACTCTTTTCATTCACCGACATCAAATGATCATATTTCTGTGTTGTTGGAAGGGAGAAACGGATGTGTGGTTGGGGAGCAATGGATATGGTGGTGTGTGGTTGTGTGCAGGTCGTGGTGGTTGTCAAGACATGCAAAGACCATGCAAAAAAGACCACCACCAACCTTGGTTATTTCCTCCCATGTGGCGCCACTCTCCACACCCAATATTTGCCGTGCTTCCTGCAGTGACATCTGCTTGCCACCCCTGGCTGCTGCGCGAACCGTCTCAGCATTGACACCAGCTCGTGCCCCATCTGTGGTGGTGGTGTGTGGTGGTGGTGGTGCGCATGTTGTTGCTGCTATCAACTCTGCTCTATCAATAAAACACAGTACAAACACGACATACTGACGAGGGCTTGCTGGTATGCCTGCACTGCAGCACGTACGAGCACGGTGCCTCCTGCTATAATCAAGTTGGCAATGATGCGTGCCGCCTGGTTGTTTTGGAGCAGAAGCTGTTATATATTGTTGCCAATGTCACATTGTCTATAAATACATGCAATCAAACGCACCATACACTACACAGTCGTCCAGGAATGTCGGGATTTCAGCACATGCCACGTCGTTGTGCGTTTGGATGTGACTGAATTGTGTTGCTATGCCTTGATGATGTTTGTTTGTTGCTTTTGTGCTTTTGTTGTGCTGCTGTTGTGTATTGTGTGTGAAGCAAGCAGTGGTGTTGCAAAAATGTTTCTTCTTGTTTTCTTGCAGCTCTCTTCCCTGTGCTTTTCATACACTGGTTTCATACACTGATCCACGCCACAACAGTCACAAGCACGTCAGTGGTTGTTGAGAGCATTGATCCTTGTGTTCTGCACCCCTTCTGCACCCCAGATCCAGCAGTATGTGCATCAAGTAGCACTGAAAAGCACACATCATTGCTTGCACCAGAATATATCAACCTCCACGCACACAGTATAGGACCAGATCCCAATCATCATGGGTACATAGTTGTACACTAGGGATGTTGGTGGCCAAGGCATGGCGCTGCAGATCCTTTCCTGTCGCATTCCTTCTGGTGACAACCCCCATTGTGGTGTAACACTCGAGCCCTATGTGGTTGTAAAGCGGCAATTGGAACCTGGAGGTTTGCCAACCCAGGTGAATGCTGCAGATTTGCCAGAGGAACCCACCGACTCTCGATTTTGCATTCGATCAAGGTGGTATCGATCCATCTTGTCAAGAGGTGGCTCTGTGTGTTGCATCCACCCCGATCGTGAGGCGACCATCCAGTGCTTGTTGTGCTTGCGGTGCAAGGTTGATCCTCGGCGTAGCTACCACTGCTCCACTGATTGCCTCAAACAGCACTGGGACTTTCACAAGGAGCTGCACGAGCAAGTGAGAGGTTTGTGTAACAGGGGGGGGCGTCCTGTGTGTTGTACCACTGTGTGTATACACACCACAACCGTGCAACACACACAGCAGCAGGCAACGGCTACACACCAGCAGATGCCACGCCTACCAAGGGAGAAAACGCCAATGGGGAGACATGGATAGAGGTACATCAGTTGGCTGATGTGCATGCATGCCACCATCCACCCCCACATAACCAACAATTCGCACAAAAAATACCCACGCAGGTGGGCAAGACGCGTGCCTACACGCCCACCCCAGAGGACATCGGCAGCATCCTCAAATACGAAGTGGTCGGATATGACAGTGCGACCTACAGCGAGTCAGGCAAAGCCTTCACAGTGCAAACAGCACGGGTGCGTTCCCTGCCAGAACCCCCTCGTCGTGCGCTTGTGCCAGTCGTGCCCAGCAAGCCTGCCACGGGCACGTTCACAGTACTCACATACAATGTGCTTGCTGATTTGTATGCAACGGTATGTGGTGTGTGTGTGTTTTCGCCAAGAGACAAAGGCATACAAAGGGGTTTTAACCCCATGGGGGTGCCACATGCGCAATATTGTCACATGCTCAACATTGTCACATGCTCAACATTGTCACATGCTCAACATTGTCACATGCTCAACATCAATTGATGGCACCCATGTGAGTGTTCACCACATATGTTCCCCACATTAACAACAACACACACAAAACAACACAGCAAGAGCAGTTTACCTATGCGCCGCCATGGGTGTTGTCGTGGTCGTATAGGCGTGCCAACTTGCTGCGTGAGTTGCTCTCATACAATGCTGATATCCTGTGTTTGCAAGAAGTACAGGTAGGTAGGGTGTATGTTTTTGTTTTGCACGTGGGTTTTTTGTTTTGCACATCGTTTTCTTGCATTGTCGGACAACACGATGTACACCTCAACTTAACATCGACATTACTCACTGTCCACACACACACACACAATATATATAGTATATAATATGATATATATAATACATAATATACATCCTCCTCCACACACAGAGCAATCACTATGCTGAATTTTGGGAACCCCAACTTGCCAAGCATGGTTACGGTGCAGCGTATAAAAAGAAAACCACTGAAATCTACACCGCAGCCAATGCATTTGCAATGGATGGGTGTGCCACTTTTTTCCGCACGGATCGCTTTGCGCTCGTGAAGAAGTATGAAGTAGAGTTCAACAAAGCGGCGAAATCATTGTCAGACACCATTGCACCTGAACAGCGGGATGCTGCTCTGTCACGCATGCTCAAGGTGTGTGGTTTGTGTGTGATTTGTGTGTTTGTGTGGTTTATGTGTTGATGTTGTGCTGCATACACATTAGTGCACACATTATGTCATGCTATGCATACAACAACATAAACATGGGTGCACACATTATGTCATGCATACAACAACATAAACATGGGTGCACACATTATGTCATGCTATACAACATACAACAACATACAAATTCTTACACACATGTATGTGGTATAATAATTTTGTGGCACACACAGGACAATGTGGCATTGATATCTGTGTTGGAGGCACTAGACATGGGGGGTACCACACCTGCTGGCACACCATCCGCATCCCAACACATGCATGGGGGTGGGGTGGCAGGGTCAGGTGCCACAGGCATGACTGGTATGTGTGTTTGTGTGCTGTTGGTGGTGTGTTTGTGTGATCTTGGTGGTGGTGTTTTGTGTGCATGTGGTGATGCTACGTTTGTGTAGTGATGCTGTGTCCATACACACACACAATGTGGTTGTTACACATCCACCCAATAACACACAGGGAGCATGGGCAATGCAACACCTGGCGCTCCACCACGTCGACAATTGGTGTGTGTTGCTAATACGCACATTCACGCCAATCCAGAGTTGAATGATGTCAAGTTGTGGCAGGTGTCAACGTTGCTCAAGGTGTGTTGTGGAACAGCGTTGCAATGAATGTTGAATAATGTTGAAATACTCTGCTGTTATGTGCACATCACATTTTTCACACTACATTGTTCAATACACATCATACACACTACATCATGCACACCACCACATCAGACACACCACCACATAATCCCCACCACAGGGGTTGGAAAAAATTGCAACCAGTGCCGACATCCCAATGATTGTAGCAGGGGACTTTAACAGCATACCAGGTAGTGCTGCACACAACTTGCTCGTGCACCAGGGAGTGGATCCCAACCATCAGGTAATGACGTGTTGTCTGAACATTGTTCAACAAGGTGTTGACCACATGGGTTGACCACATGGTTTTACAATGATTTATACATGCAGCACAATGGATACATAATGATTTGACGTTTACAGCACAATCAACACATAATGGATCCCCAATACAATGAACACCAATTTTAGGAACTCCGGAACGATCCACTGGGCATTTTGCAACCCTTGTCCAAGCTGCAGCATCACCTGCCGCTTGCATCAGCATATGCCGCGTTTGCACAAGTGCCTGCTGCAACACCCGCCCTGCAGCAGCAACGGCGGCGCATGGACATGCAACACAAGGAGCCCCGTATCACTAATAATGCCAGGGACTTTCAGGTGTGGATGCATGGGTGTGGATGCATGGGTGTGTATTAATGGGTGGGACATGAGGAGTATGGGGGATATGGGACTGTATGTGTGGGTGTGAATGTATGTATGCCAACCCCACCGCAAACAGGGTACACTGGACTATGTGCTCTACACCACCGATAGCTTGCGGCCCGTTGCACTGCTGGAACTCCCAGATGAAGCGGAGCTGCGCAAGGCGACGGGGTTGCCAAATGATGCATTGTCGAGCGACCATGTTGCGTTGATGGCTGAGTTTGCCTTGGCTGGTCACTGGGGCGGTGTATGAGACACATGGACAAAACATGCGACTACATCAGCAAGGCAATTTCGGTAACGTAGCCTGCAAGTAGCGCAGTAAGTAATACAACATAGTGTGCAATTTTGTAGCGCAGGACAGCCCCCTTTTCAGAAAATGTCCAGGCCAAAGCCGGGGATTGCAGCACCATTGCGCATCACATAAGAGCTCAACTATTGCCGTCATTCCCCTCCAGTTGCACCTTTGCCCACATCGTACATCATATTTACTGTATCCTTGCCCGCCTCGTGCATTTTCATGCACATAGCTGCATTGTGTCCAACATTTGACCGTTCTGTTCTGGGGAAACCTCGTGCAACACATCACCTTGGACAATGTCCACGCATCCCTACTCGTTACAACAATCATCACGATGAAATTACTTGTGGCGCTGCTGGTGGTTTTGGCCACAGCCAACACATCCTTGGCGGGGGTGCGTGTTGGAGAGCAGGTGTTGCTTGCACTGGACACCCAGTAGTACACCTTGTGCACACTCCTCCAACAACACAGGGCACTGGTGATCGGTGTAACGAGTTTGCCCCTACCCTCCGAGCGTCGGCACTGTTTTTGGGACGGCCCCTGCTCGCTGATTCATGGCTGCGTGCGGTCAATGCCTCTGGTCTGGGGAACACCACCATTTCGTACACGGCATTCCTCAGCGTACAATGGGCCCTCAACCCAGATAGCTGCAGCGTGATGGCATACAACCGAACATTTCGCTCGTACAAACCTGTTACCGAGCCTCGTGCGGTTGCCAACACCACCGCATGTTGCCAACTGTGCAAGGTATTGTGAAATGCTTCACTTACTTGAGTGTGATATGACCATATGTGATATGACCATGGTTCAACGCACATTCAACATCACACATTTCCCACACATTCACGCATTCAATTCCCGCACCCCTCTTTGCAGGACAACGCCTTGTGCTCGGTGTGGCTCTACAACAACACCAATCAAAGTTGTGTGCTGGCCAATCAAGCATCCGTCTACACCCTTATTCCAGCAGACAGCATCATGACTGGGTTTGTTGGTAATTCCCTCGATCCAGCATTGGCGCTGTATCACACAGTCCCGGGGTTGTATTGCCCTGTCGACTTGGTCCAAGCTGGTGAGCTGAATACAATGCTGGGTAATGTCACGGATACGTATTTGCCTATTTATATTGGGGGCAGTAGTAATAATAATGGCTTGGTATGGGGGATGGTGTGTGGGTGGTTATGTGTGCATGGTGTGTGGATGGTGTGTGTGTGATGTGTGGATGATGTGTGGGTGATGTGTGGATGGTGTGTGGATGGTGTGTGGGTGATGTGTGGATGATGATCATCTGTGGAGAGTGCATGATGATCATCGTGTTTGCATTATTGTATTGTGCTCATACAATGTATGTGGTTTCATACACATATGAAAATGTTTGGCGTTTCATACACATACATCACATATCATACACACATACATGTATCATCCATGTGTACATGCATATCCCCTATATGCAGATAACAGTGTCAGGCATGAGTTCAGGTTCAAATTCAGCATTAAATATCTCTGGACATGGCCTTATTGTGCGATCCGTGAGAGCGTGTAATTCCATTTTTCATATTATGGCTGGTGACTTTTTCTATGAGGATTTACCCCCACAGGTGTGTTGTGCTGGGGTGGGGGGTGCTGTATGTTGGGAATGGGATGTGCATACAGGATGGGATGTGCATATGTGATGGAATGTGCATATGTGATGGGATATGCATATGTGATGGGGTGCACATATGTGATGGGATGCACCTACGTAATGGGATGGATACTGGGCAGTATGTGCGTATGTATGTAGAACTGTGTACACTGACCATGCACATACTCCCTGACCACCCACATAGTACTTCACCCATGATACACCCACACAGTCCTTGAACAATGGTACACCCACACAATCCTTCACTTCATGGTATACAGGTCACAGAGCAAATGAAAACCATGAACATTATAAAAGCAATTTCCGATGTTGCATATGCTGATGGGAGTGTTCAGGCAAAGTGTTCAGATGTACAGGTATGCCAAAGAAGTATGCGTATTGTTGTATGCTGTAACACTCATCATTCTACCGGTACACATTAAGCTTGGTAAGCGTACCACACCACCTGTCATCACCCTGCTCTTTACCATACCCGTGATCGCTACTCCTATGATCGCTACTCTACCCCCCTTAACATGACAGTTGCTGGATGTCAGCCGTGCCACTCAAAACGGCACCGCCACCATCCTCGACACCATCGTCACCACCGCCCTTTCAACCATCAACCAGCAAGCCCCCATGTGTATGGAAAACGATCTCAACTGTGCAGATGGGGATGGTGGTAACGATTCCTTTACACCGGCAGCACCGGGAGCACCGTGGGTGACGCCTGTGGGGTATGATCAGGCTGTGAAAGGGGGTGGTGGCAATCAAACAAGCAGCAGTGGTGATGGGAGCAATACGGCAGTACTGGCGGTATGCCTTGTGTGTAAGGGTTGGTGTGGTTGTTATATTATGTTATGTACATGAAATGGTGTGGTTGTTGTTATATCGAATGAGATGAAGGGGTGTGGTTGTTGTTATGCAGGGTTGGTTGTAGTGAAACCCACACACCTTGTCAGTCGGTGAAACCCAGACACAACACGCTCCTCCTCTGTGTTGCAGGTCGCCATTGCGGTGCCAGTGGCTGTGGTGTTGGGGGTATCCCTTGCTGTTGGCTTGTTCATGATGCACCGCCGCCGCCGCCGTCGCAGGTATGATGTGATACTTGCTATGTTGTTGCAATTGTGTACATTGAGTATGATCAGACACATGACAATAATGATACATGATAAAAATTGCATCGCACCCTGCACCATCATCATTCCCTTGTACCACCCACCCACCAGCAGACCTCTCTCCGACCCCCTGGATGCTTCCTTTACCACTCTTGACAGCAGCCACAACCCTGGTGGTGATGGTCCACGAGGTGACTCACAGTCTAGTGCCATACCCTCTTCAGGGGAGCATTGGTTGATGCCTACCAAGGTGTGTAGTACAGGTGTTGATACTGTCATATTGCTGTGAAATGATCATTATCACTGTGAAATAATCATCATCAACACTGTAAAGTAATCATAATTACATATGAATACAGATATAATGCATATGCAATGCACCATTGTTTAACAAGAGCACATTTCACAAGAGCACCCCCCCACACACAGGCACAGAGTGAAGGTGCACTTGGGCAACAGGCACCACCACCAAAACCACCGGGGGGTGCCTTTGGCCGCGAGCCACTACTCACCACAGCCCAATCTGCCCCTCTTGGTCTTGGCCCTTGGCATAAAACACTCCCCAATGTCTCTGCTGTATCCCTCGATGCTGCTCTACACGCTGCTGATGCTGCCATACACGCTGCGAGCACGTCTGGTGCACCCTCGGACAGCGACGGGGCCTCTGAACAGCAGTTGACAGGTGCTTTGGGGAATTATGTGGTACACCGAAGCGCATCTGGTGTAGGGGTGGGGTTGACTGCCGCATATGGGGTGGTTGGTGGGTTGAGTGTAGTGCAACTTGGGGATGTGGATACAGGAGATGCAAGTATGGCCCCCTGTATGCCTGCCCCTGGTGGTATGGGGGGTGAAAAGGCAGCCAAGCTGTCACACATGACATCATCACACACGCAATTCTTGCTGGATCATGATGTGCTTGAGTATGATCGGCGGATAGGGCAGGGTTCCTATGGGACTGTGTATCTAGGTAGGGTTTGTTGTGTAGTGATGTGATGATTATCATGGAGGGGATGCATGTATTTTTGTGTGCCTTGGTGGGGCGTCTTGTATATCATGATCCAGGAGTGTACATACGCTGGTTGTGTTGTGTGTGTATTGCTCTACCCACAACATGTGTATTGCTCTTCCCACAACATGTGTATTGCTCTTCCCACACGTTTTGCATCATGTGTATTGCTACACCCACACTTTTCAACATGTGTCAACGAACGCCTTGTGTCACACAGGGCAATGGAATGGTGTGCCAGTTGCAATCAAGACACTCAACATGAACCTTGAGGGAAATGGAGGGGAGGAAACACAGCAGCTGATGAGAGGGATTCGTGCGTTTGAAAAAGAGGTATGCTCTTCATGTTACAATTTATGCTCCTTGTTACAATTTATACTCCTGTTATGCATGCTCACACAGCCACAACACCACGATGCACACAGCCACAACACCACCATGCACACAATCACAACACCACCATGCACACAATCACAACACCACTATGCACACAATCACAACATAATGTCACCCCAACACGTCACCCCACCACCAACAACAACAGCTCATGCTCCTCTCCAGCATCCGTCACCCCAAAATCGTCATGTTTTTGGGCGCCACACTCTCCCCCCCTTGCCTCATCATGGAATACTGCCGCTACGGCTCATTATACAGTCTCCTGCGGCGTGTGCGTTGTGGGGATGAGAGCATACCGCCCTTTACATGGCATCGCAAGTTGAGCATGATTCACGATGCGGTGCAAGGCATGCTGTTTTTACACTCCAAGGGCACGATTCATGCGGATCTCAAGAGTCCCAATTTGTTGGTTGACTCTTCATGGACTGTGAAAGTAACTGATTTTGGGTTGGCTGCATTACCTGCACAGGAAACCCATATGACACAGTCCATCATGACCAACCCACGGTATGCCTTGTGTTTTTCCTCCAAGGAGGATGCAATTTGTAGAGCATGTTCCTAGGCATGTTCCTGATGCCCACCATGTTCCCAACAACGAAACCCTCCCCAACAACACCCTCCCAAACAAAACCCACCCTCCCCAACAACTCCCTTCTTCCACACCACACAGTTGGACAGCACCAGAAGTACTCGATGGACAACGTCCCTCCTATGCAGCGGACGTATACGCCCTGGGCATCATCATGTATGAGGTACTCTCCCTCCTGGAGCCCTTTGGGGACCTCACATCAGTGCAGGTCATCACCCGTGTGCTCATCAACAAGCAGCGACCACCCATACCGGGTGCTGAGGACAGTGAGTATGAAAATCCTGGTGCAGATCGGTATGTGACGCTCATGCAGCGGTGTTGGCACATTGATCCTCAGGAGCGACCCAGCATGGAGGAGATTGATCAGGAATTCAGGTGTGTGTATTGTGTGTGTTGGGTGGATGCAAGGTGGACTGGGTGTGGAGGGGTGGACTGGGTGTACCACATAGCATCTCATGGTGCCACATCAATGCACACAATGTACCCAACTATGCACTTCTCCAATTCCCCAGGAAAATCCGAAACATAGCACGCGCTGCCAAAATAAACAAAGCCGCATGCACGGGGCCCCTTACCGCCCCCCTCCACGACAGCACACCCAATGGCAACACCAATGCACCCTCTTCGGTTGGCAAGCCCCCCCCCCCCCTGCGCAACAGCAGTAGCCTACCCCGCTCAGAAGTGTCGGCAACCACATCTGATGCACTCGACATGTGCACACGATCCTCCAGTGCGACAGCATCAGGGGATGTGCAACCCCTTGTGCACCCCCCTGGGACACACCCTGGAGCAGACGCCTCTACAGCACCCAGGGATGCTGCATCTGATGTCACATCCACCCAGGAACGCCCCCCCCCAACTGTGGCATCGAGGGCATCGGCAACACTGCCACCGAGCCCATTTTCACGCATTGCAGAGGGGGGCGTGTTGGAGGAGGTGGATGGGGAAGGGGAGGAACCTGTGTGTTCCACATTGCTGGCGTCCCCGTGTCCACCAAGTGGCAACGTGGAGATGGTGGATGATGGACCATCAAGCAACCACCCACACGACACACACATGCCCATGCAACACATGTCGGCTACACCACCAGCGTCGCCGTTTTTGTCAGTGGCAATGACTGGCAATTTGGAGGTGGATGATGATGATGATGCACCATCCATTACACATATCAAGGGGGATAAAGGGGGTATGGCAGCATCATCATTGCCTGCATCCCCATTCCTTGCTGCTGCAGAATCCGGTGAATTGCCAAGGTGAATTACCACAGAGGTGAATTACCACAGAGGTGAATTACCACAGAGGTGAATTACCACTGAGGTGTATTTTACCAGAGGTGAATTACCCATTACCAATACGTGCTTGTATGGAATTAATCCAGATGGTATTTTGTGTTTACTGTGCAGCTGCCAACCAATACGTGATCCCCTTTTTTGGTGTTTTTTTCCCATATTGATGTCAATGCATGAATGTATAGGCAACAGTGTTTGTTTATTTCCAGTCTCTGACATTGCTGTACAACGAGGTTGAAAGGCAGCTGCCATCAACCCGTATACAACTACATGTGTGTGTTGTTTAACAAGCACTGAAAACCACCCTCCATAGACCGCAAGCATTAAACAATCCTTCAAGTTCATCACCTCCTTCATGTACCACCCTGGATTCCCATCATGAAAACATACCCTCTGTTCATGTCCCCACACTTACAATACCAATCTCTTCCCCCACAATTACAATACCAATCTCTTCCCCTGCAAGAATGACAGCACCCACTACACTACTCCATCTCTTGCCACCAACACCTGAAGCTCCTCCATGAGTGCCTTGTACGCAAACACATACTGCCCCAGCGTCTGCACCAGCCCAAATCGCTGGTGTCGCAAATACAACAACAGCTCATCCAACGCCACAGCCTTGTCGACAGCACTCGGGTCTGATCCCTGCAGTGCAGCATGGAGCCGCTGTATGGCTATGTCCACCACAATCAGTGTCCCAGTACGCCCTATGCCAGCAGAGCAGTGCAGCACCGCCGGGGGGGGGGGCGGTGTATTATCCGGTGCACTGGGTGGGCCCTGTGCATTGGCTCTTCGCTGTGCATTGAGGTAGTGTACAAATTCCACAAGACGCGCAGGGGAGTCGGGCACGCTGTGATCTGCCCATGCAGAGAGCCAGTAGTGGTTGACAGTGCGTGTGGTGTTGGTCGGGAGGTGGGTGAGGGAAAAGGTGCGCAATTCCACACCATCAAGGGGATGGGTGGGGGGGGAGGTGAGTGTGATCTGTGTTGAGGGTGTAGGCTATTGTACATGGTGTATTTCACATGCTTCCTAAGGGACCACATGTTTACTAAGGCAGCGCATGCACAGCAAGTCAACATATGTTCAGCAAGTCAACACATGTTCAGTAAATCAACACATGATGTAGACATGTGCACCTACCATGAACTCTCCCACTGTGGTGGATGGTGGGTATGGTGGACTGTTCAGATACCCCATTGTATAATCTGCACATTTGCTGGTCAACCCTTCCTTGAGCTTGGTCAACATGATGACCTGGACGGTTGTGACACATGGTTGTGATAAAGCATTGTGGGTATTGTGATACATGTATTGTGACACATGCAGCAGCAGGATGTGGGGGAACACTGGACACCTGCATACATGTTTGCACACCTACACATACAAATACACATTGACCATGCTAATGTACACCCCAACACACACACACACACACACACACACTCCAAAACATACACACGTACCGTATCGCTGCCCTGTTCAAACACCATTTGCCAAAAGTCAGCAGCTGTGCTTGTCATCGGGCCCTGGGCAGCAATATACCCCCACCCAGGCTGTTCACCTGGTGGACTTGTAAGCCTGTTGGCGTTTATGTAATCACTTCCATCTCTGGGTGTGGCAAGCTTGACCCTGTAGGATGTGGGCAGGGGTTGATTTTTGGTTTGTGTGTTTTGGTTTGTGTGTTTTGGTTTGTGTGTTTTGGTTTGTGTGCAGTAATTGATATGGTGCGCATGGAAGGTGGGTGAGGGTGAGGGTGAGGATATGTACACCGTGGAAAAACAGGTGGGTATAGTATGTTGGCATGTGTGGTGTGGTGTGGCAAGACACCAACCTCCCTGCTGTGCTTTATGTAATACACACAACATGCACACAACCACCCTCACAACATGCACGCCCACCCACCCCCAAATCACCTACCGAGTTTTCTCCAGTGCCATCACATCAGAGTACCTATTCCTCCCAGCCCCATCTTGACTCACAGCGGTTGCAAAGCTATCATGCCCTAGTATACAATTCCGACATGTTGTTTCCAGGTCAGCAAACTCCACTTGGGCCCCTTGAGCCCCACCATTGAGGAGGGTATCGATCTTCTCTAATGCGGCTTGCATGTGGGCTCTATGGTCAGGGTGGGGTGGCATTGGGTTGGATACCCTCAACAAGCGTGCAATGGTGCGTCTGGTGTGCAGTTTTCTGCAGGTTGGGCAGTAGAGCGTGTTGTTGTAGAGCGTGTTGCTGTGGGGGTTGCTGTGGGTGTGGTGTATAGTGAGGTCACGAGGACTTGTGAAAATGTGTACAGCAGAGTGAAAACGAGAGAGCAGAATCGAGGATGGTGTCTTGCTGTGTGTTCTGGAGGTGTGGAGCGTCTTGTGTGTATTGGAGGTGGGTATACAAGGGACGGCGTGTGACTAGGTACAGGGGTACCAACAGATTATGACAGCATGGGTGGTGGGGTTGTTTGCATTTGGGTAAGCATGCGACGAAATGTATCCAAGCCAAAACCAGAAGCAGCGTCCCTGTGTAGGGTATGTGTGGTGTGTACAATGTGTGTAGGGTATGTGTGGTGTGTACAATGTGTGTACTGGGTGTGCGGTGTGTACAATGTGTGCACAATGTGTGCGGTGTGGAATTGCCTGTTGTCATGAATCAACACAAAACAATCAACACAAGAAACAGCAGTCACATACCCCACTACAGTGATGTCAAAGGGAAACGTAAGGGGACTTGCGGGGGCTACAGGAGGAACGTGGTCGCGTTTTTCGTTGACCAAGCGTATGATGGTGGTCAGCGCTTCTTGTAACCCACTTTGTAGCTTTGCTTGACGCTGCACACGTGATGCTGTATGTGTCAGTGGATGTGGATGTGTCTGTGTTGGTCATACATGTCTTAGCAAATGTGCACATACAAGGTATGTGCATGCTTGCACAATCCAATGTGAAATACCATGTACACAATAAACATGTACACCATCGACAACAGCAGTACCAGCCACACATGTATGTACCACTATGTGTACATCATTTGTACACCGAAAAAAGAATACGCATACCTTCACTAGCAGCTGCAGAGGGACTTGACGCAACACGTGGTGAGGCTGGGTAGCTACCAGGCAGCAGTGACAAGGGAATGTACCTGTGTGTGTGTGTGTGTGTGGATGTGTGTGTACACGCATGTGTGTCTGCACGTGTGAAAATTGCGCACCAACATGTGTGTGTGTGTGCACAGACAAAAAAGGAGGACCACCACATACCACTGCTCCCAATACAGGCGTTCTTCGTGGGCAGCAAACCAAGCCTGCTTTGTGCGCTTTTCGTAAAATGACAGCAACAGCTGGCCTTGCTTTGCTGGGTTGCGTTCAAGCCAGGTAAGGTATGCAGTAATCTTCTCTTCCACTTGCTGATCAACTGCTGCTTCACCGCAATGTGCCTGTGTATGTATGAGAGGGTGCGTTTATGCAGGGTGTGCAAACAACACGGTGTATTCCCATCTCAACCGCACGTAGGTGATCTCAAACAAGCTTGAAGTGATTTCCTTTGGTGTAAGGAGACCCAGGGCACGGTTGAAAATGATGGTGTGGAGCAAGCCTGGTGGGTGTGTGGGCGGGAGGTGATGGGTGGAACAGCCAATCCCACCAGCGCAATGGTATGAACAAGACGACATACAGCGCAGTACTTCGCGTATTTGGCTGTGCTCAGCTTCCTGTGAGGTGGTATTTTGAGGTATGTGGTGAGCATGATCGTTGTCAACACCAGCCAGGAAAACAGTTCGTCGCACCAGTGCAGGCAGTTTGAACACCTCACAATTGGACATGCTGCTGTGTGCACATGTTTATTATGGGGCTGAAAGAAGGAATGCGCAGTGCAAGGTCGAGGGAAAAATGGTGATGATTTCTCGTCTCTCCCAAAGAAGGCCTGTTTCTCCACGGCATCAAACAGCAATTTGCAATCACATAGTACAGTCAAATCCACAGCAGCATAGCATCAACATAGAAGCATCATCTGGTTTGCTTTGATGATCCACCCCCCCACAACAGCTTGACATCTCAAATCCCCCGCAATTTCGCATCATCAATATGGACAGCAAGGCAATGGAAGTAGATCAAGCAACAGGGAGAGAGAGCAAGGTGGACTATGAAAAGATTGAAGCAGACATCAACAAAGCCAAGGCAGAGGCTGCTCAGGTTGGTGATTGATGTACTGTGCAATTATGTATGTGAATCTGAGTGCATACAATAATATCCTCCACAACATCGCTCCAGGGCAAGTTGCCATCAGCATTGGAGACCCTGCTCAACCTTGAAAAGCAGCAGCGCCTGGCAGAGGATGTTACAAGCACACGCATGGCATGCAGTGCCATATTGGAGCTCTTGTTTGAAGCCAAGGACTATACACAACTGCGAGAGCACATCCTGTTGCTTGCCAAACGCCGATCACAGCTCAAGCAGGTCATCCAGGCGTTTGTGCGACAAGCTATGGGCTATCTAGACAAGTTACCCAACCAGCAGGAGCAGGTGGAGCTGATCAAAACACTGCAGATCGTTACAGAGGGCAAGGTGTGTGATGGCGGGGTGGGGGTCATCACAGGAGATGATACCTGACCCACGTTGTTGAAGTACTGCTTATGGGTGTGTGTTGCATACAGTGCAATGAAATACCTTAAGAACGGGCAATCACACACAGATTTTTGTGGAAATTGAACGTGCACGTCTGACGCGTCGACTGGCCATGATGCAGGAATCTGAGGGCAACATCAAGGATGCAGCAGAAACATTGCAGGAAGTAGCTGTGGTACGTCCTTTGGATGTGGATGTGGATTGAGATTCTGATTTGTGTGTTGGAGTTTATTGTGCACGACATCATCCAATTGCATCCCACCATCCCTCCCCACCACTTGGGGTCAAATAACAGGAAACATTTGGTGCCATGGCCAAGACAGAAAAGATCTACTACATTCTAGAACAAGTGCGCCTGTGCCTGTTGTGTGAGGACTATGCACGTGCACAGATCCTGCTGCGCAAGGTGAGCCCCCGAGCATTTGTGGATGTGGACAAAAAGGGCACCAACACTGGTGAGGTGGGGATTGAGGGCAGCGTGATTGAAGCACCAGAAGAGGTAGGTGATGGTTTGTGTACCAGAGGGAGTTATACTGCATGTGGTGTTTTGTGGCAATGGAGGTGTTGCACCATGGTTACATGTTGGTGCGCATCTGCATGCATGTTGTTCCAAACAACCAACTCAACAAATCACCTCCATTCACACAACCAAAACAGGGCACCCCAACAATCCAGCAACTCAAGGTTCGCTTTTATGAACTCAGCATTCAATACAATGGGCACAACAACAACTATTTAGAAATGGCACGCAACTACCGAGCAATCTATGAGAGCCCTGAGATTGCTTCTGACGAACAAGCTTGGGTTTCGATGTTGAAGAAGATTTGCTGGTTGGTGCTCATGGCACCCGTGGACAGTGATCAGGTGACGCTCTTGCAACTCACGAGGGAGGATAAGAAGCTGTCTTCCTTGCCATTGTATAAACAATTGCTCCACTCTTTCACAAAGCAAGAGGTAGTGGATGTGGAAAGCACAAAGCGTGTGATGCCCGAGTATATATACGCCATCACCACCAACCACCTCAGATACTGTGGTATCGCACGTTTGAGAGCACATACGGCGAGGAATTGGCAACCCAGGATTTGTTTCAGGGCCCTCAGGGTCCCACCCGCAAATCCGACGTGCGCCTGCGTGTGACCGAGCGCAACATCATGGTGATTGCCAAGTACTATAGCCGCCTGCAGATGACACGCTTTGCCGAGCTGCTCGACCTGGATGCTGCACAGGCAGAGAGCCACTTGGCTGACCTGGTGGTTGCAAAGAAAGTGACGGCCAAGGTGGATCGCCCTGCAGGGGTTGTGCGATTCCAGGGGCGCCAAAAGCCAGAGCAAGTGCTCCACAACTGGGCGCGAAACATTTCCAAGCTGCTTGATCTGGTGGAGAAGAGCTGCCAGCAGATTCAAAAGGAGTCTATGGTGCACAAGGTGCCCATTGGGGTGCCGTTGTGATTTCGCAGGGCCCGATCATGATGTGGATGTGTAACACAATGGTGTACATACAGCGTATACAAGGCTCCTGGTTACATAATGGTACCGTCCCCTGGCACACGCACGTGCAGCAGCGAAAACAAGAAAACACAAGACGCAAAAACCTATTCGTACATGAAACACAGATACATCATCAGGGACTGTTGATGGCGGGCTATTGCGAGCAGCGTGCGCACAGCCAGGGGGTACCCCCCCCACGTCTAGATTTTGTTGACCTTGGCGCTGGCAACCACAGGGTTATTGGTGGCCAAGGTCTGCCGCCCAGCAGTCTTGTAATCAAACGAGCAGCTGTGCTTTTCTGCATAGCGGTGCGTTGCGCAATACACATAGCCGCAGCGGCACTTGAACCCTGTAAGCCCCACACGCTTGTTGCAATCAAAGCATCGGTTGGTGTTGAGCTGCACAGGCTTGCTTTCCTCATCCTTGGCACTCGATGCAGCTGCAGTTGGCGAGGCGGTCGCGGGAGGGAGCACATCACCCACGTTCTCAGATGATGCAACAGCCTCTTGTCCAGCTTTGCTCACTGCGTCTGCAGCTGCCAGCACCTCTGCAACGTCGGCATTTGTGAGTTGCTGCACGGTGGACGGCATTGGGCCCTCCGCTGAGCTTCCAGCTTGCGTCTTTTCACGCTCCTGGTCTGCACAGTATGTACGGTAACATTTGGAGCACATGTTGAGGGATGCTGGGTTCCTGTGATACAGACGCGGAGTGTGTCCAGAGTCCAATCCCTCGTGTAAGCGTGTTGCAAACTGGCATGCATATGAAACGCACCCAAAGAAGCCACAGCCCTTGGAGCACAGCACCGGCTGACTAGCCTGTTCGATGCTCTCATTGCCGTCGGTGTTTGCGTGGCTCATAGTGATGAGAGGTATACGAGTCGAATGGGTTGTGTTGAAGGGGTTGTGCAGGGGGTTGTGGGCAGTGCGTGTGCCCCGAAGCGTTGTGGAGTGATTCTGTTGGAAGGATTATAAACAACCTCTAATTTTGTGATGGTTACAACACCCCCACTTTCACTCTGATACTGGAGCTTCTGGCGAATAGAGCGTGGTCTTTGGCAGAGGTGGTGGGCGCCAGGTATTTGCCACCTGCTCCTGCAATGGGCTGGGGCTGGGGCTGCCCTTGCTCGACTCGCTGTGTGCACGCTGTTCCCATGGCTTGGGTCGTGGCGCCAAACGGCCCTGGTGTGTGTGGTGAGCAGTGCTGTACGAGCATTGTGTATATGCACACAACCTGCAACATACCTCTGTGGGTGACTGTGTGGGATCAGGTGGTGCATCTGTAATGTCGGTGCGCACGTTGGATGGCGTTTCCCCGCGGCTGAGCATCTCCAGCACCTCCATAAACTGTGCAGGGTGTGGTGGGTCTGGGCCCGTGGTGGGTGGGGGCACATATCCATTGTCAGACACCACTGGCTTGTTGATCGTGTTGTGCGGTGGTGGTGGGAGTGCAGATGGTGTGGGATCAGAGTACGATGGTGTGACACTTGTCCATTGGGGGACCGCTGCTGCTCTGATGACACCTCCGTTCATGCTGTCGGGGGAGCGTGTATACGCAGCACTGTAATGGTGATGATGATGTGGTGGTGTGGTGTGATGTTTGATGTTGTTGCAAAATACATACTCATTGACGGCCACGGAAATGGAGCGCAACTCATCCCGCAGCTCTTGAATAGTTGCTGTACTTCCTGCTGCGGCACGTGTTTCGCGCAGCTCCAACACAAGATCGTGAAGACTACTCACTGCATTGCGCAGCTCTGTGGATTGCGCTTCAAGTGCGTCTGCAACCAACTGTGGGGAGGATGGTGATGGTGCATCATCATGTCAAAACCACCACATCGTGTATGTGCACACCCCCTCACCTTGGCATGTGCGGCTGCTTGTTCCTCTTGTCGTCGCTGAGCTTCCCGCCATGAGGCGGTCCAACGTGAATACAGCTGCTGTGCACGTGGCCACAGCAAACTGTGTGCTGTGTACGCCCCTGCTGCCAGCAACGCGGCACCCATGACGACCTGTGACCAGCGCAAACGCTGTACGGGAGGTGGTGCGGGTGCCAACTGCTGTGTGGTCACAGCCGGCGCGGCTGCCATGGTATTATGGAATGGTTTGCTGGGCGGTGGTGTCATTGGTGCCAATTCCGTTGTTGTCGTGTCTTGCTGTGGCACCCTCCGAAATGCCTCGTCAATCTCTGCTGTTGTCAAGCCCTTGTTCTCCAGGAATTGACGTTTCGGAGCTTCAGGAGAAGTACGGACCTGCGTGATATGCAGCGCTTGTGAACATCCAACAACGACTGTCACGAGTGCAGTTTATAAAAACGGCTGTGTTTTGGCTGAAGTATAGTTGATTGTATGATGAATAGTGCGGGGTACCTTGGGGTTGGATAGAAAACCCACAGCGTTGGCAATGAGGTCTTCCCTCAAGGAGGTTGATGGTGGTTGGTCTGCTGTTGCCATACTAAATGGTGTGTTGTTGTGTAGGTGTGTTTGGGCAAGTTTATGTTTGTTGTAAGCAAGTTGGATGAAGATCAAGTATAAAAACAATGTTTTTTGTTTGTTTGTGTGTGTGTGTGTCACCCACAGCGGGCGCAGCACACATGATCCTGTACTTTTGCTAGCATCTCCCAAGTAGCATGCATGGGCACAATGTGTATGTGGCGTGCCGCAATGCTTGCCATGTGGCAACCATTTCAGAACCAAGCCATACACACAAGGCCCCAAACAAACTCGCCATAAGTTGTACCCCACAATCGTACACCCCAAGCACAAACCAATATCAATAGCAGCACAGCACCTTACACAGCTCCTCAAGCACAATGTAAGCAGTTACAAAGCCCATTCACATCATCAACCATCATCAACCACCTCAACACACACAACAAACACCTCAAACATGGGTCTGTTGAAAACTCTAAAGAAACGCACAAAGCGTGCAGCTGCTCCCAAGCAGCCAGACACACCAACAGTAGTGGATGCAATTGACGATCCCAGCGACCCATACTTTTTCCCAGTGGACAATGCACACATCACTAGCCCAGTTCGTGCCCATGCATCTCCAGGAAAACGACAACGTGTTTCACAGACGTCAATGCAGCCTCCAGCCAAGACAACACATTGTGATGGTGATCGACACGCGTCACAAGGCACTGCTGATGGAGCACCATTTGATGAGCCAGCAATGCGTGCTAAAGCTAAGAGCAAGCCACTGCAACGCACCATGGCGCGCATGCGTGCTGCTGTCAAGATGTCCAACACTGCAACAACTGAAGCAACGCCAGCACCAGATGTGATCACCAACGTTGCCGAAGCATCCCCACCAGCTGCAGCACCACCACCAGCACCAGCTGCAGCACCACCACCAAAATCCCCTCCACCTGTCAAATCCCCACCCCGGCCTGCAGTACAACTACCAACCATAGCAACCACCCGCCCATCCATTGCTCCTGTACTCCAAGATGATGCCACTGCACCTCACACTGCTGGGAGTCTCAAGGGAGCCACTGCAACAACAGCAGCACAAGGAGGAGGGCTGGTGTTTAGTGCGGCAGCAGCACGCACCTTGTTTCGGGGTGGGGTTCGTGGCCCAGCAATGAATCTGGTTAGCACAGCTGCAGCCACCACCATATCTGAGGTGTGTGAATATTGTTGATATCAATGTGAAAGATGTGGTGTGAAGGTTTTGTTGAAGGTGGTGACTGTTTGTTACACAGTGTGTAATGCAAGTGTGTGTGTGCATATGCGGCACATGTTACATACATATGTATGTTACATACATACATACATACGTGTGCAGATGTGCATCATGACACACACACACAGGCACAGGAGCGTGGCGAGCAGCTGCAACTCTTAGATGATGCGGTGTATGCACTTGATGGCATGGGGAGTAGCATGCCTGCTGCCTCCAAGCGTGATGGTGCATTGCAGCTACTCAAGCTGTGTGCAGGTCGCAGGGGCATTGCTGCTCTCAGGTAGGGTGTAGAGTGTGCCGTGTGGAGTGTTTGTCATGTGTGGAGTGTTTGTCATGTGCAGTGTATGTCTTGTATATAATGTGGGTTGCTCCAAGTGCATCACTAGTATATGCACCACTTGTGTATGCATATAGAGTGTACATCAGTATACATAGTACATATTGCATTACCACCACCACCACCCCCCACCCCCCACCAATACACAGGAGTGAGGGCCTATTGAATGATGTATTGCAAGCATTTGCCAACTATGTTATGAGCAGCACCTCTAATGACAACACAAGCACCCATGCTGCACAGCAAAACAACAAGGCGCACAACACCCTCCCAGCCAATCCCCATCCCGCAGCATCCCGTGATGCGCTGCTCTGTGCAGCAGCATTGGTGCTGTGCTTGTGTCGCCCCTCTGCCCACCATGAAGTACTACAGACACAACCAGTGTACCAGTGCATCGATGTGCTGCTGCAGGATGCTCTACACCACCATGGTGCACTCCCGTCATCTGCCATCCCCCCCCCATCACATGCCGCCATCGTACCCACCCCGCAGTCATTATCCACTGCTGCTGTTGCTGTCGTAGAGCTACTGGGTGGTGCATCATGTGCCAGGGATGTGCCACAGAGTGCATTGCACCAACCTGTGTCACTGCTCATGTGGGGATTGGCGGGTGCAACAGATCCCGAGCGCCATGCACATGCTGCGTTGCAGTATCGTGCTGCGCTGCATGCAAGGGGTACCCTGGAGCACGTGGCAGCGTTGCATGTGCGGTGTATGGGGGTGCTTCGTGATGCGCCATGTAGTGATGATGGGCAAGAAGGGTATGGTGTTTATGTGGGGTGGTGGTGTTTGTTGGTTTCTGTACTTGTTGGTGCTGGACATATCTTCATCCCACATGCACCCCCATACACCCCCATACACCCCCATACACCCCCATACACCCCCATACACCCCCGTACACCCCAAGATTGTTGTGGCAATGTCTGCAATGCTGTAGCATTTTGGTCAACGCAACATCGGTCAACGCTGGGGAGGATGATGCTTGTCCTGCAGCAGCACTGGCTGCACTGGCATGTGAGGGTGGGGGAGGGGGAAGGGGGAGGGAGGGGAAAGGTACTGTGGGGGCTGTGGGAAAAGGTATTGTGGGAAAAAGTATTGTGGGGGAAGGTGTTGTGGGGGGAAACGCAAACACACAAGCTGCAGGAGGGCACAAGAGCAAACCAGGGGGTTCATCATATGGGTATGGTGTGATTTTGTGATGTGTATGTTTTTGCGATGTGTATGTTTTTGTGATGTGTATGTTTTTGTGATGTGTATGTTTTTGTGATGTGTATGTTTATGGACACTGTGGGTGCTACCACACAACTTTGGTGTAGGGTGTACATTGTTGTGTATGTGTTGCACATGTACACGCATACACACATGGTAGCAAAAACGTACATGTATACACACACAGGTATATACGAAGGTTGGCATCACATGTACAGTGCCTACAGTCACTGCCACACACATCAACGCAACAGGTGTGAACTGCTGTGTGTGAATTGTATGCGTAGCTCTTTCTGTGTTGCTATACAATGTTTCATACTCACATGCACGCGCTCTGCATACAAAACATTCTTGATGCACACCCACCAGACAAAACACCCTGCATGCACGCCCACCAGACAAAACACCCCGCACCAGACAAAACACCCCCACCATATAAAACACCCCCACCATATAAAACACCCCCACTATATAAAACACCCCCACTATACAGAACACCCTTCATGCAGTGTATTCACTCCTCATGAACCTGCTCCATGGCAACGCACATGCTGCTGCTGTTTTTGTTGCAGAAGGGGGCCTGCAGCGTGCAGTGGACCTCCTTGCTGACTGTGCAGATGCCTATGCCTGTCATGGTATGTGATATGTATGTTGTACATGTGCATGTTGTGCTATGATCCACTCGAGTGTATCCCCAGTGTGCACATCATCACACGCAATATGCATTGTCATCCATTATATACATGCCACTATATGTCACCAGGTGCTCATTCAGTACCAACCCCAACGACCAGCAATACCACCGCCACACCATCCCGCACCGACTGCATGGGCGTCTGCTTGGGCATGCTCATCAACGTACTTGAGCAAGACACAAGCCTGTGTGATGCCCTGCGCACCACACAACCACGATGCTCTCATCAGCCAACAAGCAGCACATCCATGCTCACCACTGTGCAGTTGCTATGCAGGTTGAGGGACAGTGTAGCGGCAGATGCTGGGCGACTGGGCCCCGCGGGGGATGGGGAAGCAACACCCCTGTCGCAGGGGGAGTTGACGCTGGATAGCTTTGCGTCGTTGGAGTCACAGGGGCAAGCATCATTTTTGCTCGTCTACCTGTGCATTCTTCTTGGGTTCATTGCAGTATCAAGCGATGACGGTGCAGCACAGGTGACTGCGGGGTTGCCCAACGGAGAGGGGTTTGATGTGCTGGTGGGGCCAATAGAGCAATGCTTGGTGTTTTATGCAAGCATGGGGGTGATGAGCAAGGAAAGCCAAGACAACTTGCGATTGCTGGTAGGGAGACTGAAGAAAGGGAAATCTTCATAATAAAATGTATGCGTTTGTTTCTGTAATAAACGCACACACTGTGAAACCAAAGACAGGTGCAACAACACGATGTTACGGTCATCATCAAGTCGCCACACAACGGTCTGTCACGCACCATCACATCATCCTGCCTTGCAAATCAACACGATCTGCTCGTTCTCAACACAAATCACCCCAAAATAATGCCCCTCCGATGCACAGATGCACACCTGCCAAACAGTCAGCATGCAACCACCCAACCCTCTGCGTGCCCGTCTCCACCTCAAAAAACACATCCCCATGTGTGCCACAACCCCACAGCCGGGGGATGGAGGGGATGCAGTCCCCCTGATACCAAAGAAGAAACGCCTCGATTGGAATGTGGGTCCCAGTTACCAGCACACCCATCAGCAGGCAGTGGAAGTCCAACTGGAGGCACTGCGCAACAACGACACCCCTTACATTGACCATGGAATTGAGGTGTTGTATCGATTTGCCGACATCAACCCCTTTGCACGGTCGGCATATTTTGGCAGGTCACTTGACCTTGGGCAATTTGAGCGGTACCGCAGGATTCTTCATTCCACCTACTATCGCCCACTGCTGCATCATTCATCCGTGGAGATGCTGAGTGGGCTACAAGTATCTGAGCATGTATGGAAGCAGCGAGTACGGGTGGTTGATGTGAGCGGCACCTTGGAGCAGGACTATGTGTTTAGCATGACGCGACATCTTGGTGGGCGCTTTGATGGATACTGGTTTACGCAGAGCTTGCAGTGCGATGGTGTAGACATGCGCACGATCCACCTGCCCCCTTGAAGCCCTCAAGTGGAGGGGAGTGTGCACTTGTATTTGTGTGTATTATTTCATGTACATTAGACGATCTTTCCTACTGTAAAACAGCAAGTTGTTTTCTAATTATTGCTGCTGCAAAACACAAAGAAACAACAAGGCGTTATTGTACAGGAGTTTGTTGTCTTGTGGAGTTTGTACAGCAGCATCAGCATGGCCGATGCGACCCTTAACCCACGTTCTGTGTTTCGAAGAGGGGGGCAAAAAGCAGAAATTAGTTTTGCAGATGAGTCGGTAGATTATGAAGCAATTGCAGAGGAGAAACTGTCCCAACTCCTAACCCTGTGGAGCCAACCGCGCACGGGCACCCATCTGTCTGCCGCAGTGTGGCGTGCAGACTCCATGTATGTGTATGAAGAAAAAAAGGGGTGTGTTGATTGGTAGGCATTATATACTTGCCATCACCTACAGGCTTGCGGAGGTGGTGGTACAGCGCAGTAAATTGTTTGACCGCATGGGCTTCACACACCGTGGTCGCACCTACTTGTACATTGAAGAAGCGCTCTACTTGTTGGACCGTGGTGATATGCTGCTGGTGGTGGAACTGGACAAGACAATGGGACGACCACTAACAATGGCCGAGGGGTTGGAGCTCATGGACCATTGCGGGGTGCCCATGTCAGCGTTTCGTATATACGGCCACCTGCGCCGTGCTGGCTATGCTGTGACACGGTACCCAGCATGTTGGATTGCATCGGGGACGGATGTGTTGCCTGTGGCACGATGGGGGGTTGCGTGTCGCCCAGTAGAGGGGGGCACACGCACCAAAGCGCCAGGTGGGCGAGGTGGGAACAAGAGGGGGGCAAAAGCACCACCAAGTGGTGTTGAAGCTGCACAGGATCGGTATGGTGGAGTGCATATGCATGTGGGGTGTGGATGATGAGGTTATGTACCATACCATGTATCATGCACAGGGGTGGCAAGCGGCAAAAGCAGGTGGATGGTGCAGCTGCTGGTCGTACAAGGTGTGGGTGGGTGGGTGCAAATGAGGTGTGCTCCTGCATACGTCTCGTCACGCCCCTCCCAACTACACACAGTGCCCCACCCATCGTGCCTGGCGTGCAATCGTTTACCCAAATACCAGCCACACCACCTGCAACTGACCTGCCACTGGTGTTTCACGTGTATGCTCCCAACCCCAACAGCACATTTTCCAAAAAGGCCCCACCGCAGCCCGACTTTTCTCTGTGTGTGGCACCGGAAGTCCCCAGCCTGCCCCAGCTGCAGGCAATGGCTGCTCGCCTGCACCCTGGCGACCCACCGATCAAGGTTGCCTACACCAACCAGGGCGATGTGGGGTTCATGGAGCTGGTGTTGCAACGCTAGGGCAGGTATTCTTGGGAAATTTTACTATGAAGTATTATTGATAAACAACAAGTGTACCACCATTGATGTAATGGCAACTCATTGGCTTGTGAGTTGGCTGTGACAGGTGTGTGTTGAGACAAGCAACCGCATGCACAGCGGTTGAACAGAACACTTGTGTCAGACGATGTCTAAACGCTCGCTGCACGACGCGTTGGGCCCCAGTCTGTCAGAACCAGCATGGCAAAAACGCCGGGCAACGTCGGTATGTGCAAACTTTCTGCCAGTTGGACCGGATGCATTTGGGGTGTCACGTTTGCCGTGCTCGTATCAGAGCAAGTACATCAACCCCATACTTGTGTGATCTCCTTTGAGATCGTCCCCCTGCGTTCAAAGCACACAAACCACACCAACCCCTCGACACATCTCCCTTGTCTCCCCAGGCTGGGCAGTCGGCAGGCTCTGTTGGTCCCACTTGGTCGACAGGCGCAATGGTGGCAGAAGATGCGTATATGACAGTATCCAGTGCAGTGCCGGCAGTGAGCTCCCCAAGCGCACAGCCAAGCAGCCTTGCATCCGCCATGAGTCACCAGCACCTTGCATGTGCAGTGGTGAGCACACCGCCGCACCCCCCCGTGCCCACGCTTGTGCCCCAATACAGTAGCAGCAGCTGGCAGCACCCATCAGCCCAGCCCCCCATGCCATCACCGATTCACCCTTTTGGCGGCAACCCCATAACACCCCCTGTGGATGAATGCATGGACGTCGCCAGCATCGACGGTGGTGACGTGGGCATGCGTGCAACAGAAGAGGGGGCAGGGGAGGCACTGCACCGCACAGCATCAGCGCCCGAACTGCGGATGCTCCTTGACCCTGCCACAGCGGCAGTATACAATCCTGTGACCCACGTACTCCAGCCACAATACTCTGGTGTGGTCCCCTCCATCAGCTCCAACACGAGTGCCCTGGTTCCATTTAGAAATGCACAGGTGTGTGTTGTTTGTGGGACGGTGGGGTATGCTATGGTACGTGGCACGCACCGTCCCTGTGTCCATGCCTGTTCTTGTGTGCACTGCCACATTGTGCACCCACAACTGCAGGGCATGCTTTTTTGACTTTTTTGACTGGGACGGTGCGTGCCGCTGTCCATCTGCTGTTTGGCTGCTTTGCCTGGGTGCATTGCCTTGCTTAGGTGCATTGCCTATGCAATTCATCCCACATGGGGGGATGATGCAACCTTGATGTCATGCAAGATGTACATAATAAAAACACACCATACATGTGCTGGGAATGCAACCCCTTGCGCAGGATGTAGTGCAGCAAAGCATCTACAGAGAAATGCATCGTGCTGCTGTTGAACATCATCGCAAGCTGCGTGCCAAGGCTGCGGGACCGTCATGCATCATTGAAGAGGTGGATGATGATGATGATGATGATGGTGAGGGAGATGATATGGACAAGGGAGGGGGTGGTGTTGCTACAGGGGATGAGGTGTCCCCTATGGATGTTGGTGGTGTGGATGAAACAGAGAATCCTGGGTGCCAGCTGGGGGGACGTGAAGTCAACACAGAATTGATGGAAGAATAGAAAATAAAAAGAATGTACACGAATGAGGACTTTTTGTGTATATACAAATGCTTGTACAAGTGCATGTGTTTTTGAAAATGAATTGCTGCTGATGCCTCTTTTTTTTGATTGGGAATACACGATGAATTTTCCGTTTTTTGATGATGTTCTTGCGTTTGTTTTACCATCCGTCATTCCTGTCGAGATTATCTGTGTTTTCCAATGTCGTGCGTGCACACCAATTACTTTGTCAATTTTGATTGGGGAATTGTCCTCCCAACAATACTGTGTGTTGGTACAGTGATTTTCTACATATTCTGTTACCATGCAACCATCATAGTCAACGTTTTGTTGTCCCCTCTTCTGCTGTGTCCCCTCCTCATCGCTACCCCTCTTCCTCTCTCATGGGTCCTCTCCCTGCAGGGCGTCACTCCCTCTCCCTCTATACCTGCTTCCCTCTACACCTTGCTCAGTTCGTCCTGCTTGGATTTAATCAACCCATCCACTTCCTTTATGTACTCATCTGTCAGCTTTTGCACAGCAGATTCCAGTGACTTGCGTTCGTCCTCTCCTACTGCCCCATCTTTTTCCAACTTTTCAATTGCCTTCATGGAGTCCCGGCGTACATTCCTTTTGTAGTGGGTGTGTGGGAGGGGTGATATGGGGGGTCAATGCATGGTGGGACAATGCATGGTGGAACGTGTGGTAAACAACAATATAATATACAATAATGCTAAAGATAATGCAAGGACCAATACCTTATGGCCACCTTGCCTTCCTCCCCAAGCTTGGATACTGTCTTGGTCATCTCCTTACGTCGCTCCTGTGGTGTCACATCAAGCATGTGACGACCACATGCAACAACACCAATACCAACCCACTCAACATCCCATACCGCTGTCAATGGTGGGATGTTGATGCGAATAATCTTGCCATCATTGCTCGGTGTCACCCCCAAATCACTGGTCATGATCGCCTTTTCAATAGCCTGCATGGCACTTGTGTCGTATGGCTGGACCAACAGCTGGGTTGATTCGGGCACACTGATGCCTGCGATGGTCTTCAGGGGGGTGGGTGTGCCGTAGTAGTCCACCTCGATGCGGTCCAACATAGAGGGGTTGGCTCGCCCAGTGCGCACGCTGGTAAAGCTACGCTTGACTGCTTCTAGAGACTTTTCCATGCGCTCCATCTGTTATTGTTGAGGTGGGGTGTTGGGTGCATGCATCATCATCCGTGTTGTTGCAGCACATGGTCACTTCCCCGTTTTACCGTTGTCTCCTCCACATCAATCTCCACATCTTCAGCACTTGCATGCACAATCATGTTGCGCTGGTGGTGCTGGTGCCTGGTGTACAGAGGGCGATGTGAGGTGCAGTCAAACTTTGGCCATGCACTACACTCATACCTCAAAGATACAGCATTGGATACAGCGTTGTGTCGGAACACACATGGTCGCTGTGTGCATGCGTGGATGGTCTTGGGTTGAGTGCTGGGAGTATGAGCGAATGTAGGATGCACGAGTGCTGCAGGGCACTGCAGGGTAAGCAGCTTCATCTCTGCAGTTATGTATGGGACTGTTGGATGGATTGAATGGGGCGTTGACTGGTAGTTTTTGGTACTCGTACGGTACACATACACAAACAAAACTGGAGTTTGTCGTGGGATAGAGGCCTCCTAGGATCATCATCTTCATCATAGTCATCATCCACGCTCTCAATTGTCCCTGCATTACACATTCGTGATTTGGTGCAGCACAGGCAGCATCTGCGTTGCCATCGCCTGCAAGCACAAACTGATTCACGCTGGCAGACCCCAGCAAAACCATTCTCAAAGACGACAACCCCATTGCACAAGTATGATGCAACACAAACTACAGTGGAAAGTTGTACCTTGGCTGATGGCTGATGTGTACCATCTTCCCATCAGGTCCCTCGACGGCGAACCTCACAACGCCCTCGTGAGCAGCTCGACTTTGCCCACCCCTTTGCAGCACGCCTCAACAACTGCCCAGATCCCTACTGCGACGGGTGCAAGCTCTTGAAACAGTTTATCGCGCGTGGCCAGGTGTGTGGGTTGCAATGGAGGTGTGTGCATGTATGCATGCATCACACGCACACATTTCACAGGTATCACGTGCTGTTGTGAGCTCACCAACACAAGCAGTACAACAAGAAACTGAAAAAACACAAGAACACAGTGTGCAACAACAAGGACAAAACACATCTACAGCACTGCAACCCGATATGGCATTGACTGGTGGTGCAGCCATCTTGGCAAGGCTACGGTATGCACAGGGCATTTGCCGTATACCAGTGTACAGGGTACACCTGGTTACACCACCTCATTACACACAATACTGCACACATATACAGAGCACAGCGTGCAGCTGGTGGCAGTGCCTCCCCCTCCCCAAAAGCAGCAGCACCAGCAGTGTTATTCCTGTATGCATCACAGACAGGCACTGGGCAGGAGATTGCCAAGTCTATGCATGCTGATGCTGCTCAACATGGGATACCCAACGCCAAGGTGCGTGTGTGTGTGTGTTGTTGTTGGTGGTGGGGGGGTTGTATGTGGAGGGGGGGTGTATATGAAGAGTGGGTGTATGTTTTGGGGGGGGTATATGGGGGTGTGTACGGTGTGTTGGATGTATGCATAACATAGTAGTAATTCACACACCACCATGTACATCCATTATTTACACACACAATGTGTACACCCACACCATACACACACAAATGCACTACAGGTGATGTCATTCAATGAGTGTGGTATGGATGCCCTCACTGCAACACCCCGCCCCATTGTCATTGTGGTGGCATCAAGCACTGGTGATGGGGACCCACCTGATAATGCCGCCAAATCATTTGTACACTTGCGGTATGTTGTAGTGTGCCGAGTGTGTTGTAATGTGCTGAGTGTGTTGTAATGTGCTGAGTGTGTTGTAGTGTGCCGAGTGTGTTGTAGTGTGCCGAGTGTGTTGTAGCGTGCCGAGTGTGTTGTAGCGTGCCGAGTGTGTTGTAGTGTGCTGAGTGTGTTGTAGCGTGCCGAGTGTGTTGTAGTGTGCCGAGTGTGTTGTAGCGTGCCGAGTGTGTTGTAGCGTGCCGAGTGTGTTGTAGTGTGCTGAGTGTGTTGTAGCGTGCCGAGTGTGTTGTAGTGTGCCGAGTGTGTTGTAGCGTGCCGAGTGTGTTGTAGCGTGCCGAGTGTGTTACAATGTGCAAAATTACAATGTGCAAAATCATTTGTACAGTAGGGGTTTGTATATTTACCACCCTACACAACCTCCCCAATCTACCCCCAAACCAACCCCACCTCTTCAATCCACCCCAAACATGATGCACCCCCCACCCCCCCCCCTGCCCCCTGACAGTCGCAAATCCAACCCCCCCGACATGCTTGCTGGTCTCCATTACACAGTCCTCGGGTTGGGTGACTCCAACTACACCCGCTTCATGTACGTTCCCCGTGCCTTTAAAACCCGCTTTGCGGAACTGGGTGGTGTGTGCTTTTACGACTGTGCGGAGGCTGATGAAGTTGAGGGGCTGGAGGAAGTGGTGGATGTGTGGGTTGCTGGGTTGTGGGATGCCCTTAAAATGGTGCTGAGCAAGACCTCTGCTGCTGGCGGTGCTGCTGGGGGTACCAATGATGGTGTGCATGATGCTGTTGGTGGTGTCACCAGTAACAACAAGGACACACACACACACATAATACAGCAGGAGTAGCAGCAGGAGAGACACCAAGTACCGCAGCACTTGCGTCAGTACCCCCACCAAGAATTCAACTGGTGTTTTCGGAGCAGCAGGGTCCCCTTGCGCATGAACAGGGCCCCACGAAAGAGGCATTGGCGTATCGTGATGCAACAGGGCAGTACAGCACAGACCAACCATTTTGGGCCCATGTTGTTGATGCACGGTGGGTGGGTGATGATGTTGTGTGATTATGATGGGTGTTTGTTTCGAGTGTGTGCTTGCTAGGGTGCATGCAAATGTAGGTACATCTACGTGTAGACACACACAGCAATGAATATTACCCCCCCACCCACACACATACGTAAAGCCACAATAAAACACACATCCCCACACATACATCCTCACGTGCATGCATCGTTTCCTGTCTGCTCTCCCACAACCCTCTCCTCCTGCCCCCCCCTCACCAGGTACCTCACCACCCCCTCTGCCACCAAGCGTGTGGTGCACCTAGCACTGGACATATCAGGCAGCACCATGCATTACAAGCCAGGCGACAGCATTGGCATTGCCGTACACAACGATGACACACTAGTGGAGGCGATTATAAAGCGATTGGGTGTGGAGGGGGATCGTGTGTTTGCTGTGGCACCTGCTGAAGATGATGGTGGTACTGTGAATGGTAACAGTGGGAATGGGAGTGGTGGTGAGACCAGGTTGTTACCACATTTGCAATGGCCATGCACACTCAAGCATGCACTGACGGTATGTTGCGTAGGTGGTGGGTATGTTGATGTACATATATTGTTTATGTTTTGTGTAGATGTGTTTGTATACGTGCATGCGTATCTCCATGCGTATGTCTCTACGTGCACATACCTCTGTGTATGTCACATATCATACCCTCCCACACCACTCCCACACCACTCCCATACTACCACCAGGTTGGCGTGGATCTCACCTCCCCACCACGCAAGTCCCTCCTCAACCTCCTCGCGGCACACTGCACCAACCCCACAGAGGCTGCCACCTTGCGCCACCTCGCAAGCAGAGAGGGACGTGATGCCTATGCCACTCAAATAACAGCAACACGCCCTTCACTACTCACATTGCTACAGCAGTTTGCATCATGCCAGCCACCACTGGATGCGTTGTTGGATGCACTGCCTGCATTGGCACCTCGCATGTACTCCATTGCCTGTGCACCAGTGGGGGACACTGTGGAACAGGTATTGTGTGTTGTTAGTGTGTTTTTGTGTGGGTTGCTGGGTGTTTGTGGAGTGAGTTTGTGGGGGGTGTATTGTGTGCGGTGTACACATTGCAAAAGGAGTGGAGGTAGAACCACATACAATGGCACAAATTCTCATTGTGTATTGTATGTGTCTCACCCCCCCCCTCTTTAAAAAAACAGGTCCATGTAGCATTCTCTGTGGTTGAATTCACCACCCCACCCGCCACCGCATCCCCCCCCACCGCCCCACCCCGTGGCGTGGCAACGGGATACCTAGAGGACACCTGTGCACCATGGCTCCGTCCATCCACCACCACCACCACCCCGCCGCTCGTGCGTCTGCCCATCCACCATCGCAGCGGGGGCGCATTTGCAGCACCCACCACCCTCTCGGTGCCGTGGATCATGATCGGGCCCGGCACAGGGGTGGCCCCCTTTCGAGGGTTTTTGCAGGCCCGTCGCGCAGCCATGCAAGCTGCTGCTACCACCAATGGGCACCTGAATAATGGGGCCCAAGGGGCCCAAGTGGCGCCTGCGTGGTTGTTTTTTGGGTGTCGTCGAGCAGAGGAAGACTATCTGTATCGTGATGACATGGAGGGGTTTGTGAACGACGGCACGCTGACCCACCTCGAGGTTGCCTTTTCCAGGAACCCGGCCAACCCGGGGGGACGCAAGGTGTATGTGCAGCATCTCATGAAGAAGCACGCCGCCGCGCTGTACGGGATGCTCGAGGAGGAGGCGTACGTGTTTGTCTGCGGGGATGGGGCGGGCATGGCCAAGGACGTGCATGCATGCCTGCTGGAAATTCTGCAGAGCGAAGGGGGGCTGGAAAAGAAAGAGGCAGAGGAGCAGCTTGCCACCATGGCAAGGGCAGGTCAATACGTGCGTGATATTTGGTCGTAGACATAGTTGGTAACGTTGTGTTACACCACACACAGCAGCAGGAGCAACACAATTGGTTGCTGCAGGTTTCGCCTCGTGATAGAAAAAAAAACAAAACAGGGGTGAAACGAAAGGGGAACAAAACGCCACATGTGTTCCATACACGGCAGCGAAAACTGCTGCAATACACCAATACACGCAAAGGCAATGCACACAAGTGCATCCCGTAGCGAAAAACCATCATCAGCATCATCATCATTGTCAACAAAACCGCCCTCACAGTCACACTACAAACAAAACACATCTCACACTTGTACCACCACCATGTGTACTATGAAAACCACCACTGTCATCCACACACTCAAACACCACATCCTACTACCGTCGCTGCTGAGGTGCACCCACAGGCTCCTTCCCCTCAGTCAGCTGAAACATGCGCTCTAATGCCTCCATATTGGCCAATGTCTCCCCCACTGCCCCTGGGTCACTCCCATCGCATCGCAACGCAGTCAATGGCCCATGCAACAATTTGTTGACTATACCCCGTGACATTTCCTCCAGTGCCTTGCGTTGCTTGTTTGTCAACCCTTCCCCCAGCTTGTTGAACGCTTTTTCCAGTTCCCCAGCACGGATCTCTTCTGCCTTGCCTCGCAGGGCCTTGATGGTGGGTACGGTCTCCAAAGAGTCACGCCATGCCTCGAATGCCAGCTGTTCCTCCTTGAGCAGAACCTCTGCCTCGGCAGCTGCCTTGGCACGTTCCTCCTTGTTTGCAGACACCACCTCCTTGAGGTCATCCACGTTGTACACAATAGCACCCTCAAGCTCGTTGCAGTTGTGGGCAATGTTGCGAGGGACGGAGATGTCGACAAAGCGACGCACGGAGCCCACTGCTTCAGATGGGGTGGCCATGTTGACGAGATCTTCCTGATGGATGAGCAATTCCTCTGAGCCAGATGCTGCGAAAATGACGTCGGAAGATTCTACACACAACATGAGATCGCCCATGAGGTGAATGTCAAATTCCACTTCGGGGAATTCCTCTGCCAGAGCCTCGGCCCTGGGCATGCTTCGATTGAGGATGGTGACGCGATTGCATCCCTTGGATTGGAGGTGCTTGACGAGCAACCGTGACATCTTGCCTGCACCGATAATGCACACCTGGAGTGTTGTAAATGAGGAGGGTGCGGGGATGAGGAGGGTGTGGATGAGGAGGGTGCGGGGGGATGAGGACTGGATGAGGGATGCATGTACAACATGATGTGTCATCTCAAACACTGTTCACCAACACTCCAAATCGACACATACCTTGGCATCCTCAAAGTTGTGTGTGGGGAGCTTGAGTTGTGCGAGCTCAGCAGCTGCAGAACTGACTGACACAGCACCAGATGCAATGTTGGTTTCTGCACGCACACGCTTGCCAGCGGTGATGGCTTGCTTGAATAATCCATTCAGTTGGCGACCAAACCCCTGGCAGTTTTGACCCACTTTGTACACCTGCTTGACCTGTGTTGTTATTGGTAAAGATATGATGTCATGCTCGAATGCTCGATCTCATCCCCATGCACCCTACACGCAAACCCTCTCTCTCTACACACCACACACAATCCCACCTACCTGTGCGAGGATCTGCCCTTCACCCATCACCAAGCTGTCCAGCCCACCGCTCACGCGCAACAGGTGGTTGGTGGCATCACGATCTCGCAGCAAAAACAGATATGGACGCAGCTCCTCCAGTGGCACCCCAGATGCTTGTGCCATCCACTCCTCCACCTCACGCACACCACGATGGAATGACAATGCAGAGACGTAGAGCTCCATGCGATTGCAGGTAGACAGCACAGCAGCTTCCTCAATATGAGGGAAAGCACACAATTCCTCGATTGCCCGTGGCCACTCTGCCTCTGGGACTGCAAGCTTCTCACGCAGCTCTACGGGAGCATTGTGGACAGTCAAACCAATGGCAATAATGCTCGAGTGCTTCTCCAAGGCATAGCCTGCGTGGTGGTATGTTGGTGACATGTGAGACCATGGACCATGCAAGCAACCACTACATAGTGCGTGGATGCTGCTCGTTTTTCACAGTTGCATTCTACAATCACATAGCAGCATGCACGTACGGTTGACGCCTGCCGATGCACGCAATTTTTCCAGTGCTTTATCCGTTGAGGCATGGCTCGGTGGAGGCCGCAGCTTGTCGACGTAGACTGCCTGCGTTGCCACCTTGCTTGCTGGTCGTGTAATGGTGTGCTGCACTGGATGTACTGGCATGCCCGTGAAAAATGACGAGGAGGAGATCCTCTTTGCCCCATCGGCAACACAAGGGTGGTGCCCACATCGCAGCACACCCATTCTGATAATGATGTGGTGTGGTGAATGCGGGCTGATAAATGTGCGCTGAGGCGTTGATTATTATGATTGTTGATCGAGATGTGCAATGTTTTACTCACAATCAACCATATCTTGTTGATCCGCACGCCTCAACATGACCCCACCAAAACCACCCTGGACAGAGGTCAGAAACTCCATAGCACCTGTCACATCCAAGGCATCTCCTTTGCTTGTTGTCCTTCCTAGGCCACATTCCACGTGCACAAGCCATCCACCTTGTGGTGCGGGGCGGTAGGTTGCACGGTGGTCCATGCTGCACACTTGCCATGTGGTTTTGCTATCCTGTGTGATCATGTACATTCATGTTGGTCTGGCAAATACGAACAATTCGTGTGAACATGTAAACATACCAGTGTCAAGAAAGGCATGGTTGCGATTGTAGCAGGCACCCCCACCACCATGCCCCCCCTTCCCCCCTCACAACCCACTGACACGTGCTTCAGTGCAGGAAGCATGTGTGCTAGGTTGTCTGGCCACAGCTGCACAAAGGCACGGCGGTGTTGCCTATGCAATGTCAAATGCAGGTGCGTCAGTCCCAAGGGCATGCCTGTCGTCAACTCTGGGATGGCATCCAATCCCTCTATCCTCAATTTCTGTGTATAATTGGTGGATTTTTATGAGACACTAAACATGAGACAACAACATGGGACACCATGAGACCACTGGGGGTGGTTGGAGGTTTGGGGAGGTTTTCTAGGCGCACAAAGTACAGACACACCTTGAGGGTTAGGGGTGCAGTCAACATGCATGCAACTGCAGCACTGTTCACTGGGGCATCAATGAATGAAACCTGCACCTCTTGTAGCTTTGTATGCAGCTGTGCAATGGAGCGAAACAGGGTATTCTGGTCTGATACAGTGCAGTGTATCAAGCGCAGTGTGGTGAGGGTGGTGCCTGTCCAGCTCCACATGCTCGAGTGTGCCTTGAGTACACCACTGTGTTATGTGTACATCACATTGTTTGTGGCAACAAGAAATACACCACCCAACACAATGTACACACAACACACACCTAAAGGTCAGTGTGGAAAGCTGCCCAACCACACCCTGCTGCTCGTCACCCAGCCCTTGCTCGTCACCCAGCCCAATATATACATCATCCACCAGACACTCGCGCAAGGCAGGCAGTGTGGCAAGCAGATCCACACGCAGGGGCTGCGCACGGGAGGGCTGGATGGGTATGGCCATGCTGCTGTACTCGGAATGCCACTGCATGCGCACTCCTGTCCACGAAAACACCTCCAGTGCAGAGCAATGTGTGAACAGTGGCTGCAGTGCTGCCATGAATGCTTGCTGACCCCGAAAACTGCGGTCACAGCTGACCGAGAGCGTGCGCAGCTGCCGGCCAATGGTCTCCCCCAGTATGCTGGCTAAATGACTTGTCACTGGGGTGTTGTGCAGCGTGAGTGAAGAGATGCAGGGGCCTAGGGCCCCACCAAGCGCAGGGGTGAGGAGATCCTCGTGGCGGCGCCCAGCACCGGGATGATGGTGGTAGTAGTATGCGGCAAATGCTGGGCTCCCTCCGTAGAGCACGGGGTTGGCATTCGTACTCAAAGTGGTGTCCAGGGCAGCAGGGGTGTGGTTGGCAATGGTGATGTGTTGCATGGCGTGCTGGTGGGTGGTGAGCCAGCGGCATAGGGAGGCTACACGTTGTGCTGGGGTGGGCTTGCTGACAGGGGTTGTGAAAAGGGGTGGGCTGTGCCCCAAGGTGGCAGAGCGGGCAAAGCAACGTCGTGCGTCAATGTACACGCGCTGCGGGATGTGTTCACTTATGACGATGTGACGCAACTGTGTGCATGTGGCTTGGATGCATGCCAAATCTGCTGTGGTAAGCAAGTCGGGACGTATTGTTAGTATATGCACGATAGTGCTGATGGGTAGATCAAGCAGGGTGGTGTCCTGGGCAAGTTTGACTGCATTGATGATGTGATCACTATTATCGACCAATGTACGACGTGGCGGGGTGATCATGTTGGTAGTATGGATTATTGTAGATATGGGTGTTTGTAGCGGCATGACGATGGTTGGTTTTGGACGAGGGTTCGACAGATGCCGGTCAATCGAACAACACGATGAACACTTTGCGTATTGCGTGGGCACCTGCAGGAACGTAGGTTGCCTATGTTTTAAGCAGTGTCAGAATGAAAGGGAGCCTGAATGTGTAAATAAATAAATACATACGTGCTTGTAAATATAATGGGGAAGTATGCGTGCGGCAGGGCACTTTCGTGTTTGAAAGCCCAGCACGCGCGTTGAGAGCGAGATGTTGAGGTCATTGTTGCATCAGATGGTGTTGTTGATTAGACATGCCAGTGCCATGTTGCAGCACTTGGTAAAACAGCACAATTTCTTGTTGTAAACAAAGCATTTTGCAGACAGGTGGTGGTGTGTATTGTGCGTGTAACACAGGGTCATCAAAGCAGCAAGCGTTCGTCTTCCCTGCGTGCTGCCTGCAACATCACCACCGCTGTTGCACCACCAGCCACCGCCAACAGTGCAACCACCACCATCACCACGCCTTGCATGCTCGTCGGATACACCTGCCACACAGCCTGCATACCACTCCCCAAGTCACTGCCAAGTGCACGATGATGTGCAACACTGGTGGGTTGTACAAGTTCCAGGGGCTGCTGTGCTGTGTTGGGCACGCATGCCTCACCAGGAACGCCCTCCAGCAGGCACTCGGGGGCACATGCACCTGCATGCACAAGGTCAAAGGTAGTCACGTCCACAATGGTGCCACATGGGAGGAAGCACAGGGTACCCAACTGTGGAGGGTGTGATGCGTATGTGATTCAACGTGGGTGTATGGTTTGTATGTGCTATGGTTTGTATGTGCTATGGTTTGTATGTGCTATGGTTTGTATGTGCTATGGCTTGTATGTGCTATGGCTTGTATGTGTCTACGGTGTCTATGGAATCCACACAAAGGGGACCAAGCATCTGTTTCACCGTGTAGAAAAAAAACAGTGTGTGCATACTTGCGCTGTGCAGTTGTCTATTTGCAATATTTTGGCATGCAGTACGGGGGACACACGTGCCCCTGGGCAGCTATACTCCTGTATTGTTGGTAAATGTATAGGCAGTGTTATATGCACACAGTGCATATACAATTCGGTGTATGCATCCTATGTATGCATCCCAGTGCACATATAATCCCGCATGTCTACAATCCACAAAACGCATCACAACCATACATCCATTGCTGCTCTCAATACATACACAACCAGTTGCTGCTCTCAACACAGACACAACCAGTACCTGCAGCAAGCAAATGGAAGGTGCAGGAGAAGGTGACGTCAGCCCCTCCAATACGCTCCCACCACCAGGGGACAATGCACTTCCACTCCCACTAGGGGATGGCATAAGTGCAGGGCTCCTCAGGGCCCCTGGTACCTCTTCTGCTGTGGACGTGGTTGGAAGGGGGGAGGGGGCCACTGTGCTGGGCGGCTGTGCACCTGGTGCTTGAATGATGGGAGGCTGTGTTGCAGGTGGTTGAATTGCTGTAGGTGGAAACACTGGTGCATCTTCTGGGAAGCATGGTGGGTATGGTCTGAGGCATCGTTGTGTGCATCCACCAGCCACCAGTGCACTGTATGTGAGAACATCAAGTGCCAGATTACCCTCACACACCACCAGAGATGCTACATGATCCTGTGAGTACATGGGGGTGGATTTTGTGGGTGAATATTGTGGGGGTGGACGTACATGTGTACAATAGATGTGTGGGTATGTGTAAACAAGGTCCCCTATACACTCACCCCCTCCTCCCCCCATAGTATATCTCATACCCCATGCACCCCTCCCCCCCCCATCATAGCATCTTCTCTCATACCAATCGACACTTGTTTGCATTAACTGTTTCAAATGCCTGCTGATCAAGGGTTTGCACCGTGCCCCCACTGCGACACACATACTGACGGAGGGCCTCAGGGCACTGGTCAAACGTATCAGGTTGCAAAGGTTGACCAGCGGGGCTCCATGGTGAGGGGGGTGTAGTTGTGGGGGGGGTCGTGAGAGGTGCATAGGGACTTGGGGTTGTGAGGGTTGTCGGTGCATAGGGTGTGGTCGTTGGTGGTGCTGTGGATGGGAAGTAGGGGAATGCAGGTGGTGATGCCAAGGAGGGAAGCAGACTGGGTGCTGTGTTGTAGGGAGCCGGTGAGGGGAACCCACTTGATGGTGTGTAGGCTGCAGGTAATAGGGGTGGGGATGCAACACCACCAGGGGATGCACCGTATGTGCCAGGTGGCGCCCAAGCGGGCCCCCCAGAGGGCCCCATGGTTGAGGGGCTTGCTTGTGTCGGTGGCTGCGCATCAGGGGCCGGCACAGTGGGGCCCACTGATGGGGATGAGGGCCCCCACCATGAAGGCAAGGGCATCGAGTCAGCAGGTGCTTGTGTGGCAGGTGCTTGTGAAGGTGCTTGTGCAAAAGGAGGCACCCCGGCTGGGGCAGGTGCTGCGGTGGGTGGTTGGACAAGAGGGGTGGGGAATGGTCCATACGCCAACCCTGGTGTCCCACTGGTGGGGGGCATGGTGCTCGGTGCGGTGCTCGGTGCGGCAGCAGTACCAGGAGGAGATGGAGATGCATCCGCAGGTGCAATGGTTGGGAATGCAGCAACATAGGGACTGTAAATCACGCTGTCAGGGCTTGCGTATGGTGCGTATGAGGCAGGGGTGCGTGTTGTGCCACCTTGCCCACCGTAATAGTAGCCCATGTCCCACCCACGGGGGCTCCGCAGGGCGCGTGGGGAACGCAGGGGCTGAACAAGGGGTGGATTGGTGGTGGGGGTAGGGGTAGGGGTGGGGGTGGGGGTGGGGGGTACAAGGGGTGGCGAGGCATCCTGTGGTGTCGTCACAGCAGGGCTGTTGGTGGGTTCTGATGGTAGGTTTTCTACATCGACAATGGATGGGGTGAGTTGACCACCACAATCCACATCACTCCTGCGTAATTGGTGGTGGTACAGAGAGTAATGTACGAAAGAGCTATGTGATGTGACAACAATTATACATGCAAATCAACTTGATGATTGTGGGCGCCACATATACACCACCATACAATCCAACCGCCACCCAAATAATACCTGCAGCATGCGGGCACACACACATTGTCTGCTATGGCCACAAACACGTCGTTGTTGAGAATAAAACACCCGCAGTTGGTGTGGGTAGCATTGTGGGGCACGCAGTTGCTTATATTTGCTCGAATGGCTTCAAACACGGGCAAGTCAAGAGTATAGGTGGTAGGGTAGTCACCCACTGCATTGGCAAGACGTGTGCATTGCACCTTGGTGGCATTGGGGGGACATGCTGCTGCAGGGTCAGTGGTGGGGGTGTTGCAGGCGTCGGGAAAGGGTGCAGGGGCACATCCTGGGGTACACTGGCCGTCTTGAATGGCTTGGATGACTGCTGCGGGGAGCAGGGTGCACGAATTGCACACAAACCATCCGGGCACATCGGGGACGCATCTGGGTTGGGTTTACGCGTGCATCATCAGAAATGGTCATAATTGCACGCAAAGGATATACAATCATCGTGTACCATACCGTCCAGCATTGACATCGTCTTGAATGGAGCGGGGCACGGTAACATCTCCGTCACATTCCAACGACGGGTATTGGCAGCTGGTATCGCCCGTGATGTTCCATGCAGCCAGCAGGGCGCGCTTAATGAGAGCAGTGTACCAGGGGTGCTGCGTTTGGGGGTAGTCGTGGGGTAGCTGGTGTTTGAACGATCGAGATGTCGTCGCATGGGCCGAACGCTGCTGAAGAGCATGTGCGCTGCTTAGTGTGCATGCAAGGAGCAACAACAACGTGGCGCGCATCATGGTGCAGGTGTCTGCACACGTGGTTTTGAAAACAATAGATCACGATGGGGTGTGTACAACCAGTATGCACAACCACGTATGCACAATGACAATTACGATGTCTTGATGGCGGTGGGCATAAAGCAATGTGCGAATAGAATGATAGCGAAACCATGAATACACAAAAACAAATCACAACTTTGAACGCTTAAACGACAGCAACACGTCTCCAGCACCCCCAATGCAACAGACGACTCAATTTCACAGCAACACACGCCCCACAGATGGCAATCACAGGTGGGGGCAACACGAGATAGGCTGCAACAGCCCATCCTCCTCGATACATATCCACGAGCTTTTTGTCTGCGTCAATCACCAAGACGAGCCCCAACCCCACACTCCATGCCAGCACCGCCCCCATGCACGACAGCGCTGCCAAGAGCCACACCGCCATAGCCACCAACACCATGCCTGTGCTTGGTGGCGATTGGGTGTCCCGCGTTGCTGCAGTGGGTGTGTACCTATGTTGTGGGTTTGGGGGAGGGTCGTTGTATTTGGTGGACAGTTTTTGGTACCAGTCACAACCATGTTTGTACCAATCACACACCAGAGAAACAGCAGTGCTCCCAAAAAGCCCAGAATGTTGCCACTTGATAGCAAGAGTATGAGTACAATGCCTGTTGTGAGCGTGTCAATGGTGTATTGAGGGTTGCCCATGCTATAAGAAAGTGTCACGGTCGCCCATGTGAACAGGTTGCCCATCACCACCCACAAATCACACAAAAAATACGCACCAGCAGTATTGCGTGAAAGTAGACCACTGGATATGTACCACATGAGCGCCATCTGTGCACAAACGCACGCCATCAGCCACCACCCCATGCCATCCTTGAGCTCCAACCACAATGCGGTACCAGGTACCTGCTGCCATGACGCTGCAGCCATGTCTGTGTGGAAGCTTCCTCGTGTGGGGGTGGTGACGTTTGCGACGGAAGGATGGCATGGCATGGAATGTCCGTAATCATCAGCCATCATGTTGGCATCCACCCCAGGTGATGCTGGCACCATATCACCCACTGAGCAAGGCCACAACAACCACCAGGGATGCTGTGGTGCAGTCGCCTCACCCATTGGGGTTGGTTGCGTGGGCACATCATCCACAATGCTGGATGCTGTGGTGCTATATGGCAGCGGCGTTCTGAAGCTCAGTATGGGAGGATGTGTTGCAACCACAGTACCAGCAATGTGATGGCCTTGGGACAATACAGATGATGGGGAGGGTATGGCATCAGGGTGTGGTTGTTCATCCACACTGCTGGTGGTCGCGGTGGTGGTGGTGCCCAACCACGCCCGTCGTGAAGTACTCCGCCACAGGCAAATGGGAAGGCCCCATCTTTTTGTGGGGGGGTTGGGGGCCTCTGCAGTGCCATCCTCCGAATGGACAGTGAGTGTGGGGGTAGCAGGGGCATAGTGGGGTGCTGTGGGGTGCTGCTCGGTGGATAACATGCGTGTGAGGAGTGATGTGCTGCTGTATGCAGAGGAAATGGGTATTGGTGGGCTGGGTGTGGTTTCGCGCTGTGTGGGTGGCGGGAAACGTGGATGGGGGATGGTGGGGATGGTGCATTTTATCGCACCTTGCATCGTGTGCTGCTTGTTGGTATTACTGCGGTATCATGAGGAACACTTTCAACATCTTGTAGCAATGGTTGTGTGAGTGATGGTGATGATGATGATTGCCACAGCGGCATGCTGCCAAGCAAACAGTATCACGCTGTTGGGCAATGAGCAGGTAACGCGCTGATGTGGTAACGCTGCGTCCTGCAGTGCCAGTGGCACAGAAAAAACTTTTACGTACAGGAAAAATTGTAACGCAATATTCGCACTTCAACCACTTGTATTGTGTCCATATTGTGTTCATATCTCTGCCGAATTATATCAGAGTAGTATAACAGGACACATCATGGGCAAGGGCAACCAGTGGTTGAAGATCTCCACTGGGAGGCGCCTTCGTTTGCTGCAGAGTGCTGGCCTGCGCAACGAGCCATGGATGGACATTGTACTCACGTATGGAAGTTCTTGAGAAGTGCTTGGATGCAGTTGCATGGCGTCAACACAACCCTCCCCACATCCCCCACATTTGTCCCCCAGATACATTCCTTGGAAAGAGCGTACATACATCAAACCCAAAATAGAAAAGCCTGGAATGATTTTCTACCCTGAAAATAGATTGTATCAGAGCTACTTGCATCGACACCCTGAAGTATGCACGGCAATTCACAGTGTCCATCATGATGATATGCCTCAACCCACGTGCACCCATACAACCACCCATCCAATACCCACAGGCACTTCAAGAACCTGTGTATCTGGCTGACTGGACGCCTCCCATGGCACGTCGTTTCACATGGAGGCAGCTGCAACTCATCCAACAGGGGTATAGCAAGGCCAAGTCCAGAGCAATCTTGGAGAATGAACTCGAAGAGTACAATGCTCAAAAGTATGTGTGCTACATAGATGATGTGAAGCATTGCGGAACTATCATTTTTTGAATGCATACATGCAGAACAAATGGTGGCGTGCGCGCCCTTATCACTCCTCACGCATGCACGCACACACACACACACACACACACACACACACACACACACACACACACACACACACAATTATACACATGTACATATACACACACACACGTACAAATACAAATCGTATACAATTATACAGACACACAAAAAATACACACACAAAAATATACACCCCCACAACACACCCACACAGGCTTGCAGTAGAGGCAGACCCATCACAACCCAAGGTGTCTGTCATAGCAGCAATACAACGGGAGGAGGAACGGGTGCTACAAGAGGCAGTGAAGAAGCGAAGAACAGAAATGGCCAATCTAGGCAGCAGAGCAAGTGCTGTGAAAAAGACATACACAGTGGCTGGGGTAGAGGTGCCATTGTGAGGGGAGAGGTGCCTCACAGTGAGGAAACATGCAGTGGGGTGTAGTGGGGTGTAGCATGCAGTGGGGTGTAGTGGGGTGTAGCATGCTGTGGGGTGTATCGTATGTGTATTTGTGATATTCCTTTGCAGGAGCGCATGTTTTTCCTCTTTGTGGAAGTGCATGTTTTTTGCAAAATGAGTGTTGGAGTGAAATGCGCAGGGTTGTTTTGATGGTGGGTTGTTTGATGGTGGTTGACATGGCTATGTATATGTTTTCTCTTGTTCCCATTCTTTGATATTTGTAACTGCACCAACCTGATGCATCTGGTACATCATGAGCAGGCATACATTGTATGCAATACACCTTGTTACTGTCACAGTGCTACACACCACGGGTACACTACACACCAATGGTATGCTACAACCCACCGGTATGCCACACACCACGGGTATGTTACACACCAATGGTCAACTACACACCACGTGTAAATACAAGTCCCCGACCCCCCATGGACCCCCTGTCAGTTTCCAAATCAACATATCGCACCCCAGGTACCAGTGTCATGATATCACTCTCAATGCGATCCACCTCAGCACCAACTGCGCTGATTATCTCCTTGCCTGTGAAGGAGGAAAAAGAAGGGTGATTGAGGTGCGTGCGGAATGTGATGTGGTTGCACATGGGTACAAGTAGGAGACATGAACATACATGTACTCAAGAATGCAAACATATATACGTGCTCATGAATACACACATCAATATACATCATCACCACACATATCAACACACATCATAATAAACACATCAATACACACATAACAACACACATCGCTACACACATCACTACGCACACCCTACCATAATCCTGCAGCACCCTCTCAATAGCCTTTGTGTCAGAGGTCCAGCTAGCAGCCTGCATTTGTTGGTACAGTAATTCACAATCCATCTTGGCTAGGTGACGCTCCACCACAGCCTCTGCTAGGAAATCTGTGTGTATTGGGTGGGGGTGGGTGGGTGGGTGGGTATTGGGTGTGGGTGTGGGTGTAAGAGTGTGTACATGTGGATATAAAGGTGTGTAGATGCGTACATGTGTGTTGGGGGTGGCAGTGCAATGTACTGTTTACACAATACACCACAACGCACGCACAGCAACACTATCACACACACATACTCATCACACCATCCACAATCATTCCCCATCACCCCTCCAACACCCACCCACCTCTCCAACACCCACATACCTATTTCAGCTTTAAACCTGTACACTCCAATTCCTATCTCTTCACTCTTGGCATCGTACACTGCACGCACGACAGGGTCTCTTCTCAGATGCTCCATTATCTTTGCCATGTCTGCTGCATTCATTGACCGACCTATGGGTGTGTTTTTGTGGGGGGGGGGGGGATGTGTGTGTTGGTGTGTTGGTGTGTGTGTGAGTGAAAAAAACGGTTGCTGAATAAGTGGTATCCTACACACTCACACCAGTACTCATTGCAAAGGCTCTGGCCACACTGCACTGTTCAACCATCACACATGACAACAACCACACACCAATACACCACCACACAAAAGTATCATATGCCACCATCATACAACACCCTACACATGCATATCACACACCACCATACAGCACCACCACCATACCAAGCAACAATGATCGGTTGCGCTGCACCAAAAACACAGCAATCACCCCCAGCAACGTCCCCACACATATACTCCCAATAGCATCATACACCGCATTGCCCGTAAAATACACCATAGAGGTGCATGTGGCTGCAATGAGCAGTCCTGCCACTGCACCCCCATCTTCCAGCATGACGGCGATACTGGTCGGGTCCATGCCACGGCGTACATACTCCCAAAAGCCCATACCACGAGCAGCAGCACCTTGCATGACTGTTTTCACTGCCACTTGGAGACTGAAGCCTTCTAGAAGCACAGACACCCCCAGGACTGTATGTTGGGTGGGTGGGGTGGGGTGGGGTGGTGGGGTGTGTACATTGGGGTGTGTGGGAGGGTTGCATGGTGTACACAAGAGGGCGTTTATGTAGAAATACACACATACATATATTTGTGTGCATACCCCATGACACAACAATTAACACCCTCACAACCTTGCATACATTCCCACCGCACCACCTGACAAACACACCACCACACCACCACCACACCCTTAACCACCCACGTACCCCCAAGTGTGAGCCCAATCTGCTCAATCTCATGCTTCACAAACAACACACTCACACCATGTGCTATTGTTACACCTGCACCCAAGCAAAAAATACCCACAGCACTGATGAGGCTCCATATAAACTTGTCCCTGGCATACCCATAGGGGTGTTCGGGGGTGGGGTCTTTGCGTGATTGCATGATGCCCATGCGCAGTAATGCCTGTTGTTGTGGTGTGTATATGTGAAGGTATTGTGTGTGGTAGTGTGTGTATTGTATGTATTGTATGTATTGTATGTACTTGTATGTACTTGTATGTACATGTGCTATGTACACACTTCATATACACACCATGTACACACATACACACAACATATACACATATATCCCCTACACACACTACATGTACACACACTTAATATATACACACACACACACACACACACACATATCCCCTACACCACACCTGATTCCCAATGTCAGCAATGGAGTGAATTGCCTCTGCCAATAATGCACTACTACCTGAGGCAGCATACACACCCAACTTGGCTAGGAAGATCAACACATTGGCACCAATAGCTGTGTGTGTTTTGGTGTGGGTTTGCGTGTGTGTGGGTGGTGTATTGCATGTGGTGCAAGTGTCAATTGTATGTGCATGTGGTGTACGTATACATTGTATGTCCATGTGGTGTATGTGTAATTGCATGTATTTTTCTACATGAACGCGTATGTCAATATGCTGTATGTGTGTACCTCTCTGTGCAACACCTCTGAAAAACAACACCCCCCTGCAACAACCTACCAACGTTGACAGTGTACAATTCACGCTGTACATGTGCAGGCTGTGGATACATTGTTGCCTGAGCCCCCTGCTGCTGCTTTTGCTCTGCCCCATCTGCATCCTCAGCAGCACCCTGACCTTGTGATGATGAAGATGACGACGATGACAATTCGGATGATCCTCCCCCATCCTCCTCTGGTGGGGCTGCATCTGGTTTTTGCTGTTTGGTCCAAAAATGCAGGCCCCGCAATGGTTGGTAGACACGGTTTTCATCTGCATACCACCCACCATTAAAGGCCGACCCTCCACTGGTGCCACAGATGACGCTTCGACGAGGGTGTGGCAGATGCTGCAACCCTGCTGCGTGGTGCCACAATGCTAGTGATGGTGGTGGTCCATGATGAACAGCACCCATGTGCGGGATGGTTGAGGTGCTGCCATGATAATAGTGTCCATAGGAAAAAGAGGATGGTGAGCATGTGCCACACAACAGGCTCGTCATTGCCCTTGCTATTTCAAATCCGTTGTGCCAAGACCTCGCAACGCCAGTCCGTCCAGCTGCCAACAAATTGCAGGGAAACAACATTCAGCAGCTGCTGAAACGCAAAGGATTGTTGTGCATCGTTTTATTGGTAGTGTGTTGCGTTGCTTTCGTTCGTTGTGGCATTACAATCTAATGCCACTTAGATAACCAAACAATCAGTTGGGTAACACAGGTGGTTGGGAAACATAACCCCCCCCCAACGATAGGTTGTCCATCCACCACCCTCCTCTGAGCTTAAAACTCACGCTCTCCATTCTTTTCAATATACCTCGTTGCAGAACCCTCCTGAGACTGCAGCACCACCGCTTCCTCGGCTATCTCTGCCTCACGACATGCCTAGGGAGACAGAATACCAGGTTGTAGAAGAATACCACGTGCAGGCTGTCTTGCAGCACAACGAGCACACATACACCTCAAAAACACCCCGGCCGAAAACACCCCTATTAATAACACACATACCTCACGTGCAGCGGTCTCTTCCTCTTCGTTACCACCTGTCATGATAATTGCTGCTGTTTGCTTGGGTTCATACATCAGCTCATCATCATAGTCAAACATCTCCTGTGTGTGTACATGTGGCATGATGGGATGGCATGTTTGACATGTGTCGATACTGTTCCAATACTGTTCCACCATGCACATCACACCGTCTTTATTGTGTGTTGGCTGTTTTGAGGACACACATGATACACACAGGCAATACACCATCGGCAAAACACACCACAATCACCACAAAACACAGCACAATCACCACAAAACACACCACAATCACCACACAATCACCACACAATCACCACAAGACACCAATTTCTCACCTGAAATGTGTCTCGTGTAGATGTGACTACCCGCACATTGTACTTTGACTGCCACTGCTCAAAGCGCTCTGCATAGGCTATACTACTGGTGTTGGGTGCCTGTGTGTGTGTGTGAGGGGGGTTATATGTGTGTGAGGGGGGGCAGGGGTGCATACATGTATGTGCAGCGTGTATGACATACACTCACGCGCATACCCACAGCATCCACGCTCCTCAAACATCCAACAACCATTCCCCAACATCCCCACCAAACAACCACATACGCGGTAATACAGCACCACATGTTCACGTCGTGGAAAGCACAGTCCCCCATCATCTTCCTCCGACTCTATGACCGCCCGAGCTGCTGCTATGCCTGCACCACTAGCAAACAGAACAATGGTGGGGTAGACGTACAGGGGCTGCACGGGACGCAGGTTGAGGCCACCACCCTGGGTGTGTGTGTGTTTTGGGAGTGTTGTTTTTGGGGGGTGGTTGGGGGCACTTGGTGCTGGGGATATAGTGTTGACCATGCAGTGTTGACCATGTAGTGCAGAAGGTGTGTGGTGGAAAGGTCGAGTGATTGAGGGTGATTGAAAGGAAGGAGGATTATTGCACATGTGTACGTTCAACAGCATACAACACATTGTGCACAACACACAGCATCAAGATTAACAACACCAAACGCAACAACAGTAATAACAACACATATATGGCCCCACAACAACAATACCACACATACCACAAAGGGCCCCACCTCCACCAGGTCCCCCTCATTCATGCGGTACACCTCCTTATACAGCGCTTCCTCCACATACACTGCTACATGTGTGCGTACAGACAGTGGGTCGCTCACACGCTTTGTCTCTCCAGCTGGGAGGTCACCCCGACACATGTACAGGGAGGCCCGGTTGAGGTTTTTGGAAAAGAGAGGGGAGGTGACTGTTGGTCGTGAGGGGTGGGTGTGGAAAGATGGAATGAAGGATTGATGGTGGAAAGACTAGATAGTATTGGGATACAGAGGCGGGTGCCAATATACACATGTGTGGTGGATGTGTATCATGCATGTGTGTTGTTCACAAACAACACGTACCAGGCACCATGGCATCCTCCCCGCCGTTGACTCGCAGCATGAGCGATTGACCAATCCTCCGATATGCATTACGCAATGGCACCTGGGAGAGCGTACATATATAAAAAAACATGACACAACCGCCACACCACCTCTTGACGCCCACACATACCCGCTCGCGCCCAATTTCAATGTCGAGCACCACCTCTCGCACACCAGGAAAGAGTTCATGGGAGCTCACAAACTGTGCAGGCTGCCAGTCAGGGGCATCATCTGCAGAGTACTTGGGCAGATACCAGCGGTGACGGTCTTCAAACTGCCACAAGTTGCCATCTTCATCGTCTTCAAATCCCATCTCGGGGCCATCTGCCACATCCTCCTCTTCCTCTGATGCATATGGTGCTGATGCTGCCCTTGTGAGCACATGCCTGTTGTTTTACATGTGGTTTTGTTTATTGCAAGACAACGCGCGAGTCACGGGTGTGGCGGCAAGGGCATGAACTACACATGCACCACCACCACGAGCACAACGAGCACCTGGAACGCGCCATCGACACGGTAACTCGTGATTCAAAAGGTTGTAGTGCATGTAGCACATGAATAGGAGGAAGCAAGGCTTGTTTGGCGGGTGTTGGTGTCGGAAAAGAGCGTGAACATGCGCCCTTTTCTATGCTGCGAGTGTGCATCTGGCAACGCATGATTGGCTATTCTAAATGCAGCAGGTTGACGGCTTTACAGCAGTCTATCGCAGCGCAAAATAATGCAACAAAAAATACATCTTCAAACAAGATCAGGTTCAGTGCGTTTTCTCAACACACACTGCTGTCATACCCGATGGAGCATGCTTGCTGGTGGACATGCATGCAGCAGGCCGCTTGCCCCACTGTGCTCATGAATAGCATGCCCCACTGTACAGGCTTGTTCATATCGCACCATCAAGTAGCTATCCCTGTTCACAAGGCTCTCCCGGTCCAGGCCATCAGGGTTGTGCTGCAGCCCCCTGCTCGTCTCAAAATCCACCTGGAGCACACGCCCTGCCTGCTGGAAGGCACCCTGCAGACCCTGAATCACAAAGTAGCTCATGGCGCTCAACCCACTGGCACGCATGATGCGCAATGCACGGAGGTCTGGAAGGTTTGCAATCGTGTGCAGTGCTGCTGGAGACCCTTTGTGTGTGTGTGTGGGGGGGGGGGGGTTGATTGTATGCGATTATGTATGCGTGCGCATGTGTGTGTGGATATGCGTTGACATACGTGATTGTATTATTATATTGTTATATTGTTATACCGGCGATTGTGTGGGCATGTGCGGTGCGTATGGTGTACATAACAGTGTGCACATATACACCCCCCCATACACATATACACCCCCCCATACACACGCGTACCTGTACAGTACATCATGGCAGGCCCCAGAAACTCATCCACCTCAAAATGCAACACCTGCAGCTGTGGGAGCTTTGCCAGCACATCGAGGTTGATATACCACTCATGTGAATCCCTGCGTGGTGATTATTGTGTGGTGGTGTGCTTTTGTGGTGGTATGTGTAGGTATTTGTGATGGTATGGTTGTGGGTAGGTGTTTGTGGTGGTATTCTGTAGATGAGTGGGGGATATCCCTTTGCACTCCAGAAACAACTCCCCAATGTACTATCCAACAATGATGAGGTCTTCACCAATCATACACCCACACCCACACACATACACCTCCCCACACCTCCCCACACCTCCCCACATACCCCCCCCCACCCCACACACACACATACTCTTCCACTGTATACTCCCTCAAACACTGCAGCCTCGTCATCCACCCAGGTGTGAGATTACGCCTACCACAAGAGACCACTCGTAACGACTGCAACCCCGTCAGTTGACCCAGGGCTGCTTCACCCAGAGGTGCACTTGCCCAGCAGTAGGCCACGTTTAATGAGGTGAGGGAGGGGGGGAGATGTGGACCACCCTCTATGTGACGAACTGTGTGGTGGGGGATGTGTGGGGGGGATGTGTATATGAACTTCAGGGTTGAGTACATAGAAGAGGGGGACGTGTAGAAAAAAAAGGGAATGTCTACATTAAAGAGGGGGGATGTGTACGGTGTGCATGTATATGCAATAAGGAGATGCACAAGAGCACACACACACACACAGATACACACACACACACACACACACACACACATTTTCACATACATAAACACACACGCACAAACACACACACGCACAAACACACACACGCACACACACACACTCACCAGTATCCAATGTCAGTTCCCTCAGACTCGTCAACGCAGCAAACTGAGGTGGCAACACAAGATGTGCCAGGCTTGCCAATGCCAATCGCTTGAGGTGCACAAGGGTCGTGATGGTGGGGGGAACCACCCACACACAGGGGTGGCCACTGGTGAGGGGGCGAGCATCGAGGGACCGAAGCTGGGAAAGGTGTAGTACTGCATCTGTGAGAGGAGCCAGAATGACCACATGGTGAGGATGGTGTGATTGACTGTGGGGTGTACATGAGACTGTTGGGTGTACATGACTGACTATAGTGTACATGACTGTTGAGTGTACCCTACATGCATGAGAGTATAAAAAGCTATGCACTGGTTTGCACACCAACAACAACATCCTCCTCTCCTTGGTCTCCTCACACCTGGAAAGGAATGGCACTCTACATGCCTCAACCCTAGTTGCCTCAATGCAGTCAATGCGGTCAATGGCCCTCCCGACAATGTTTGACCACCCCCATGCAATTCCTGTTGACCATCCCGTTGGCCACCCGATTGACTGGCTGGGGTTGCGTTGCTAGGGTGGTGGCGGGGTGTTGCTGGGGTGGTACACTGCCCTGTGTTGTCCAGTTGTACCCCAGTCACCAGTTCAAGGTTGAGTGCAGTGAGTCTGTGGGCTGCACGGGTCAACATGTCAAGAAGAGATGAGGATGTGAGGTCAAAGTTGCGAAGGGTCACCTCTGTTGCAAAACTGCACCTGGTGAAGTACATGTGCAGAGGGGTGTGTTGTTGTGGTGGTGGTATGCATAGGCATGCATGTATAGTCATGTGTTCGACACATGTGTCTATGATGATGATGATGATGTACGGTGTGTATGATGAATTTACGCCACCTATGCACCATGCTACAACATACCGAGGGGCAAGCCAGTAGGTGAGTTGCAATGGGGGGGATGTGGGGTAGATGCCACGGGCACGGAGCAGCAGATCTGGCCATGCCATGGGACGACTTAGCACTTCATTGAATGCTCGGCACACAGTAGCAGCTGTGAGACGCTGGTCATATGGTAGCTTGGAGAGGATCCTGGGGTTGGTGGGGTTGGATGGTCATATGGTGCTCCCACACCCTGTTGATCAACCCTGCACAAATACCAACCTGCAAAGGACCTCTGGTGGGAGATGTAGCAATGTCAGGGTGGGCGTCCCCGCTGGTTCGATTTGCAGTTCCAACGTGCATGATGTGGGAGATGGCGATTGTGGGTGGCTAGCACGTTGTTTGTGACCAGCACTACTGTTCTTTCGCATCTGGGCAGGATCCATCAAACGCAACAGCTCTGGCATACTCGACTCAAACGTGTCGTGTTGTTCGTATCCATCTCGTATCCACTAAACCAGGATTATTGAGGCTAGGTTGTGTGCAGTGGCACGCGGCATCATCAGATTGCGCAATCAACCCAGACTTGTCGAGCTAGCTTCAACATAGGCTATATTCTTGCCATTTATAATACATATGCCACCGAAAACAATGGATGAACGATTTGTTCGAGTGCATAATGTCAGTCAATAACAACACACTTGTTGTTCATACTTGACAAGTCAACAAGCACCCACCTAGAATAAGCAAAATGTTGATGGCATGGCGAATACTGCATTGGCCACCAAGGCAGCGACTCTCACAAGCAGTACTAGCAGCAGCATCTCGTGGGGTCGCCACCAAAGCAAAGCGAGAAAAGCTGCCCACCCTCGATTGGTTACTGGATAATTATGAAAAGACGTTTCCTGGATTGCTCTACCAACGACCAGGTTGGGTGTTGTTGACTGTGGTTGGCATGTGCACGATGCGAAAAGTACAAGCAACAACAACACATGCACAGGGAAAAGTGAAGCATGGATGATGAATGACAAGGTGCCAACAGCAATGACAGCAGTGAAAATGCTGCGCAAGTTGTCCAGCAGGTTTGCCGAGATGCCAAGGGGCGCCCGCCCTTTCAAGGTGTGTTGTTTCGTTGTTGACAGCAGTAGATGGTGACCAGATCGCTGATTGTATAATTGCCAGCATGTACCAGCATGTGCACCCCCTGGTCTGTGCATCATGAGTATCACGGTAATCATCATAATCATGCCCAACCTCCCCATGCTCTCACCAGGCAAACCACCCCATTGTGCGCCGTCTGGTGCAGATCGTTGGTCACAACTATGATGATTTTGCACCACGATTGCCACTCAGTGATTTCACATGGTTGCTAAGGTCGATGGGAACATTTGGAGGACGGGAATGGTATCAACAGGAGATGCAGCAACTTCTTGAGGTGTGAACGGGGGTGTTGTGGTGGGTATTTGCACATATTTGCATCTATGGATTATGTGTGTACTACAAGTCATACAAAAGACATTGTTTGTGACATAATACATCGCGACAATTAGGTTTTGTGTGCACATGTGTTCACAAGGTCCCACTACACCCCCCCCCACAGCAAATGCGACCAGATGTGCACTTTGCAGCAACAGCAGATGATGCAACACGCAATGCTATTACAGCGTCAAAGCAGTTGACGTTTTCAGATCTTGCTCGTATGTTGCATGCCATGCGGGATGCCCATCACAAGATTGCGTGGCTGGAGGAATTCGAAAATGGTAGGTGTAGGGGGAATGTGCAATGCAATAATATGGGTGGCTGTACAGTTGTACCTGTGCAGGGGGGCATGTTGATATGCAACACACCCGCAATCATCATACGACCTGTTTGCAGTGGATTGCCATGATCACCATCACCACCATCAACCTCATCAACACCATCAACACCACAGCACTGGTACGACTTGCCAAGCCAACAACAACCCTGACTGTCCTTACATCAATATTACAATCCTTTGCATTTTTCAATTATACACCTGAGCGGCTGTTAGAGAAGCTTCCACACACTGATGGTACAAGTGGTGGGGTACAAGAACAGTGTTGCTGTGAGACACTGTGTTTGTGAGAATGTGTTGGGAAATGTGTGGGAAAATGTGTATACACCAACAGAAAATAATCCACACAAATACAATAAAACAAAAGCTACACACACACCATATCCACACACCTACACACACACACACACTCTCAAACACACACTCTCTCAACAATTTCTGTCATCACAGATGGAACATTGCGGGGAGGAGAACATTCAATTCTCCTGTGGGTGATGGGTACGTTGCACAAAACAGACCATCCCATCGTCCCTGCGTTATGGGCTCTGATGGTGGAGGCAAACGTAGACCTGGAAGGAGGGGCCCTCAAGGGGGACCTGCAAAACCCTTCTACACACATGCATCGGGCAACACTGTCACGACTGGCATTGGTACGTTGTATGGTCTGGGCAGTAGATGGATGGATGTGTAGTTTACCCCCTACCACACATTTCCGCCTCACTCACCCACACCACTGTTTTGTACGCCATCAGGCAGCAGCATGGACACCAGCGGAACACATGGTGGGACAACTTTCCTTGAGTGATGCACAACAAACCAAGCAGATTGTGCGGGATGCTTGGGCTGCACAGATGCTGCAGCCACGGCGAGAAGCGGTATGGTTTTGTGGGTGATGGAAAATTTGCACGTGTGGGAGTACACATTACGCAAATCACACACCCACAGGAGGCCAAGGGGTTGGTAAAAATATCAGCGCTGCAGAGTGAGGTGCAGGATGTATTGCGATCACTGGGGCATCCCAGCGAGCTTGAAGTGTTGATTCCACAATGTACGTGGTGTAGTGTTGCAACCATCATCATGAACACGCATTCTCCACACAAACCCCCCTCACCAACAACAGTGGGCGTGGTCCTGGACGTACACATCCCTTCGCTCAACGTGTACCTCGAGTTTGATGGGCCGAGTCACTTTTTCCGCAACGAGCCTTTCAACACAGAGTATAATGCAGGCACACGGCGCAAGACTGAATGGCTGAAGAGCGAGGGGATTAAAGTGGCACGTGTGGGCTTCTTGGAGTGGGAAGGGGTATGTGTGTGGTGTGGGTGTGTGCAGACCTGCAGACCTCGACATTAAAACCTGTCTTCCGCAACACAGAATTCAGAAGAGAGGCGTGCTGTACTCTCGGCCAAACTTGCAAATCTACAGTGATAGTGTCTGTACTACTCTAGTAACACCAGACAGCTTTCACACTTGCTTACCGTGTTCCATCAGCACAATCTACTTGCTCTGTGCCCTCGTTGCACCGCCAACCAACCAAGTAGCAGCGCAGAAAATCAATCGATACAAAAAATGATATCGTGGCGCATAGCAGGTGCGAAGGGGGTGTTGCCCTAGTCCCGTTCAACCAATGGCCTTGAGGATTTTGGGTGTTTTCTGCGGCGCACTGTATCTATGTCATTGATCCATATGTGTTGTGATATGGGATGTTCACGGACCACAAGATAGATTGGCGGTGTTTTTGTGAGATCCTCTCAAATTGGCGGTACACAGGAACCACTCGTGGAGGCGCGTGTGCGGCGAGTGTGAACAGGATGCATAGGGGGGCTCCTAGGAGGATACACGATAATACCATGGTACAGGCACATGTGGTTGTTGTGTGCTTTGGCGGGGTACACCACACACACCATGCACACAACAGGTGCCAACCATCACTCCACGCCCCACCGCAACCCTGCGTACCATCCTTCCCCACGCTGCCACACGGCGTGCAGTGCGTGTCGCTCGTCGCAGCATGTGGTGTGCTGCAGTCAAGGTGACGTTTGAGGTCAAGCAGGAGGTGCAGTGGGGTGAGGTGATGAAGCTGGTGGGTAACCAGGGCAGCATGGGTAACTGGTCTGCTGACAAGGCCGCCAACATGGGGTGGAATGATGGGCATATTTGGCGGGCCACATTGGACGTTGCAGCTGACCAAGACGTGGAGTTCAAGGTGGGTTGGGTTGGGGTGTGTGTATTGTGCATGGGGATCATTGCTGTATACATTGCATATACATGGCATACATATAGTGCTCATATGTATGTCTCCTCCTCACAGCTTATCAAGGCCAGTGAGTCTAATGTGGAATGGGAAGGAGGCAATAACCGCAAGATCAAGGTATATACACGAAACCATGTACAATGCTCGCTTTCACTCTGTACAACCACACACCACTACCACCATTACACAACCATCCACAACCACCACCACTACGAATACTCCAGGTGCCTGGCAGTGCAAGCAGTGCTACAGTGCAGCTCACATGGGATAAAACAAGTGAAACACCAAAAATAGCAATTGTTCAGGGAGAGGGTGGGGCGCGCAAACAGGAAAGCATACGTCCAGCAAATGGGGCTGTGGTTCGTGGGGTCGCTGATGTGGAGGTGGCTGCTAATGTACCCCCAGAACTCACAGATGTATGTGCGCTGTATAGGTGCTTCATGTTGTGTATGTGCTTTCTATGTGATGTGATGGGACGACATGGGGTGGTCTGACATACAACACGCCATACTTGCCCAAGTATCCATTGTCGTTACCATACATCATCACTATACATCATCAGCACTTGCACATATGTTTTCACACACAAACAAAAAAAAAACAGGTGTTGGGGAGCCTCGAGCATGATCGCATTGAAACCAACCAATGGCAGGGCAATGAGATTCGCTTTATGCGCAGTAATGAACATACCAGGGAACGTTCCGGCACATGGAACACCAGTGGATTGCAGGGGCCTGCATTGACATTGGTGCAGGGTGATGAAAAGGCACCCAAGTATGTGTTGATGGTGTGATGGTTGTACATGTGTGGTGGTGTGTTGATTCACTACCATCTTTTTGCTTTTCTCTACTGATGTACCATGTTGTGTTGATTCACTCTGTTGACACTAAGCAATCTCCTGTGCATGCACCATACATCATTCACACAGCCCCTCCTCATTGCACTCCCCCTCACCCCCTCGCCCCCTCACCCCCTCACCACAGTTGGTTGAACAAACTGGATGTAGTCAAACGTGTGTTGGTAGACAATTCATGGGAAAAACGCCCCGACACTGAAGCACTGGCATATGCATACATTTACATGCAGTGGATCGCAACGGGGGCTATTCCATGTGTGGAGGGTGGGGGGCATTACAGGCCCAACCATCATGCTGAGCTTGCACAGGTAGTGTTGTTTGTTGTGTGATGATGGTGGGTGGGTGTGATGGTGGGTGGGTGTGATAGCTGGTGGGTGTGATGGTGGGTGTACATGGATACTATTTGGTGTGGGTATTTGTATTGGAGAGCGTGTCTGTGTAGGTGCCGTGGTGTATATATGACGTGGTTTGCACTGCATCACACACCACAAACACATGTCCTGTCACTGTTGATGCCGTGTCATTATGAATACCTACCCTGTCATTATGATTACCTACCCTGTCATTATGATTACCTACCCTGTCATTATGAATACCCTGTCATTATGAATACAACATCATGTACACAATGACTCATCTGTGTATTGTATCCATCATCATATATTTCAATGACCCACCTCATGCCTCAGGTCATGTTTCGTTCACTAGAATGGGTGATTGGGGAGAACTCTGAGGCATCTTTTGTTGCTCGTAAGCTGCAACCCAAGCTGCCTTCATTCAGTGATGAATTTAGGTACGACATGGTTGTATGTGCATGACATGGGTTGTATGTACATGACATGGGTTGTATGTGCATGACATGGGTTGTATGTGCATGACATGGGTTGTATGTACATGACATGGTTGTATGACATGGGTTGTCTATATATCCTATTTGTATGCATTACCACCACAAAACACCTTCATTTATACCCCCCACCCCTGTTCCTACCCCCCACCCCACCCCTATCCGCACAGGGCATCCACTCCCCTCACCCGCATCCGTGACATTGCGCACCGCAACGACATCCCCCATGAGCTCAAACAGGAAATCAAACACACCCTGCAAAACAAGCTGCATCGTAATGCTGGTCCTGAGGACTTGGTTGCAACAGAGGTGATGATGCAGCGCCTGATGAGGGAGGCACCTGAACGTATGTGTAGTGGGTGGGTGGGGAGAGGGATGGGTGGGGTGAGGGATGGGTGGGGTGAGGGATGGGTGGGGTGAGGGATGTTGGGGTGAGGGATATGTGGGGGTGAGGGATGTGTGGGGTGAGGGTCATGTCTGCACACCGCTTTTATCCTCCCTTTTCCAACCCTGCAAATCTCCACATACCATAAACACAAACCATACGCCATGCCTACTACCTTACACCCTCTTTCTTGCATGGTACCCTCACCACCCCCCACACACCACCACCACCACACACACCAACACACACACACACACACACATGCCAACACGCCATCACACTCACTTCCTCCCCCAGGTGGGTATCCTGATGCCTTTTTAAAAGAGTTTGCTGTATTCCTGGCAGAGCTGCGTGAGTTTTTCTCTGCAGGCAAGCTTGAGGACATGCTTCGGGGACTGGGGCCCTCTCTCGATGACGGGGCCTCCTTGGTGGTGGACACATTCCTAGCAAGTAAACGCAACTTGGATGCTGGTGACGATTCCATCAACCAACTTATGGAGGTACTTGTGTGTGGATGTGTGTGTGGGTGGGTGGGTGGGTGGGTGGGTGGGTGTTGAGATGTATGTATGGGTGTTTGCATGTATGTGTTGTGTGTGGGTTTGTTGCAATGTGTGTTAGGCGTGTACACACACTACCCTCGTGTTTACACTACAATACACCATCCTCGTACTACAATACACTACCAGTACTGTGCATCCCTGCATGCATCACCCCATTCATACAGGTCTTTCACAATGTCACAACGGTGCGTGCTATGCTCGCACAAGGTCTCAGCAGTGGGTTGCGTAATGACGCACCTGACAGTGCACTCACCATGCGGCAACGGTGGCGGCTGGCTGAAGGGAAATGTGCAGAGTACAGCTTTACATTGCTGAGTCGGTTTTTGAATAAGCTTGATGAACAGGTGTGATGTGGTGGTGGTGGTGGTGACGATATTGCTGCTGCTGTTGGTGGTGACACTGCTCATGTATGTCCCATTCATGTATGAATCATGCATGAATACAAAGCCTGGTACCCATATGCATCAGTATCATACAACACCCCTTGCCTCAGGGTGGTGCTGGGTGGATGTCCCAGTGCCCTGATCGTGAATGGGGGCTACCCCTGGGTGCTGCTGTGTTGGGGGTGCGTCACATGGGACTGTCTGGGTGGGACCCCTCTGAGTGTATGGCATTGGAGAATGAATTGGCTGCATGGCAGCGACAGGGGGGGTTTACCAAACATGACAATGCACTACGGTATGGTACATTGGTTGTGTGTGTAAGGGTGTTGTGTGTGTGTAAGGGTGTTGTGTGTATGTAAGGGTGTTGTGTGTATGTAAGGGTGTTGTGTGTGTGTAAGGGTGTTGTGTGCAGTGTACACATTGTTGCATGTATGTAGTACATACAATCATGATGTAGAAAACCCTATTCCCCATGATGCCACCTTGTACACCACCAGGCTCAAGGCTACCCTGGAGCGTGTGCAGTTTCTGACACAAAGCTACAGTGACTGGGAGTTGAACATTTTCTCAGACAGGGCACTCAAGCTGGGGACTGCACTGGGTCTCCCTCGTGAGCGCATCATGGTAGGCGCGTGGCTATGCTATGTCCATCATGTGGATCATGTGTTTTTGTACATGTATATACACAGTATTGTATGTACACGTATACATATACCAAAAGTACACATTCTCGTATCCTATAGTCTATATTCTACAGTATCCTCCACCAACCCTACCAACCCTCGGCCATCCCCCCTCTGTTTTTAACCCTACACCCCCAACCACACAGGTTTTCACAGAGGCAGAGATACGTGCCAGTTTAGTCTTCCAACTCAGCAAGCTCGCAACACTGCTCCTCAAGTCCCTCCGCCTGGCTGTGGGTGCTGCTGCATGGGACTGCATCGTTGCAGGGGATGCTATGGGGAAGCTGGTGGCGGTCCAGCGTATCGACCCTGCGACAATGCCGGGGCCCTCTGAGGGGCCGGTGGTGTTGGTTGTGGCAGAGGCGGATGGGGATGAGGAGGTGGGGGCAGTGGGGCCCCACTTGGCAGGGGTGATTTTGTGTCAACCATTGCCACACCTCAGCCACTTGGGTATGCTGAGAGTGTGGATGGGAGAGTGTGGGTGAAGTGGTATCATTCATGTGTGGGTGGGCGTGGGGGGGATGTGGAGGGTGCATGGTGATGTACATGATGGCTGTGCATGTTGAGATGCGCACACTAAGAGAGATATGCATACTCGTACCACATGCACCAACATGCGTCAACACACCATACAATAGCCCACCCATACACCCCGCACACACACAACACACAAACACACCAACAGGAGTCCGTGCTCGTCAAGAACGTGTCCCCTTTGTCACCTGTGATGATGAAGAGCTGCTGAATGGTGTTGTACGCCCACTGCTGGGGCGCACTGTGCAACTGAATGCTGGTACTGGTGGTGTCACACTGCAGGAAGCCAGTGATGCTGCTGTAGTGAAGGCAACGAGTGTTGTGGGGGGGAATGGGAGCAAGACAGCTGCTGTGTTGGGTGCTGTGACCAAGGTGTGGCATGTGTGTGCGGTTACAAAATGTGTGTGTGTAACCATGTGTGTGTGTGTATGGAATGTGTGTGTATAGAGTTTGCAAAAAAGACTATCGTATATATGTGTCTTGCTCAATCCTCCCCATGCACATGCCATCTTTTTTCCCAACACCATCCCCCCCAAAAAAACAACAACCCCATTCCTCACCCACCCCACTCCTGACCCACATCAAGGCCACTGAGCCAATGGTGCTCCCCCTCTCCTCTGCACAACCCACCACCTCTGGTGCAAAAGCAGCATCCTGTGCTGAACTGGCACGCCTGGAAAGCAGAGGCACTGGTAGCTTTCGCACCCCAGCAGGCTGTGTCCTACCCTATGGAGCAATGGACCTGGCAATACGAGCAGCAGGGCTTGAGCCTGAGTTTGTGCAGCTGCTGCGGGCTGTGGAGAATGCTGACTTGACGTCATTGGATGGGTTGTGTGGGGATTTGCAAGAGCTGGTGGCGCAGGCTCGTCCTGATGCTGCAACACTGATGGAAATTGGTATGTTGGTTGAGTTGGTGATGGTTGGTTGTTGTTGTCCAGGTTGTTTTTTGGGTTGTTGTTGTTCTTTGGGTTGTTTGGGTTGTTGAGAGATATTTTTCATCCTGTTTCACCTTGTTGTAGTGTATTCATCATCCCCTCCCTGACGCATCATGGTACACAGCCCAACCCCACCACCACCATTTGTACACACACAGCATCGGCATTTGATGGTGTGAGTCATGTTATTGTGCGTTCCAGTAGTAATGTGGAGGACCTTGCTGGAATGTCTGGTGCTGGTTTATACGACTCCATCAGCAATGTGCCTGTAGGGTATGTGTGGTGGTGTATGGTTGTATTGGGTGTGGTGGTGTGTTTTATGAGGTGTGTTGGTGTATTGATTGCATGTGTGCATATCTGTGTATTTGAGCTTGTATGTGCATATATATAAGCTTCTTGGGGTGCGTATGTGTACCTCTCATGTACACTCTCCTCATCACCCACCCACATCACCACACACCCACCACCACCACAGTGACCCCCAAGCACTCGGAAAGGCAATTGCCGAAGTATGGGCATCCCTTTACACCCGTCGTGCAGTCCTCAGCAGACGTACTGCAGGCGTCAGCCAATCAGACGCAAGCATGGCGGTCCTGATCATGGAAATGCTCTCCCCTGACATTAGCTTTGTGTTACACACCATGTCACCTGTGGAAAAGGATGCCGGTGTGTTGTATGCTGAGCTGGCAGTGGGGCAGGGGGAGACCCTGGCTTCAGGTACCAAGGGCAGTGCATGGCGGCTGTCTGTGAATAAGAGCACAGGGGCGGTGACGGTGCATTCCTTTGCTAATTTCAGTCGTGCATTTGTGCCTGGTGCTGGGAGTGGGGGGGTGGGGGGGGGTGGGGGGGGGACGGCATTGGCTGCCAAGCCGGGAACACTGGTATGTGGGGGGGTGGGAGATTGGTGTGTGGGTGTGGGTGATGTGTATGTGGGGAGATTGGTGTGTGGGAGATTGATGTAGAAGCGGTGTGTGTAGATTAGCAGTGATGCCTACATTATGCATGTCGTAATGAAAAGTGTATTTGGTGGATTTCAGGGTTGCACACGTGCCACCCACCCCGTACCACCCACCCCATACCACACCACAACAGACGGTGGATTACAGCAAACACGCGCTGAGCAATGATGCGTCTGTTCGAGAGGAGATTGCACGACGCCTGTTGAATGTTGGTGGGGCACTGGAACGTGAGTTTGGATCACCACAAGATGTGGAGGGGTGCTTTGTGGGCAAGGACTTGTATGTGGTGCAAACCCGCCCTCAGCCACTGTAGCATATGCAGTAACTGCAGTATGCATACAGTGGTGGTGGTGGTGGCACGTGATGATGGATACTGCCTGTGTTTTTCTTTTGCTGTGTTTGCTGTTTTGTGGCTCCATCGTTTGTCATTGTCATCACCATGAAGGTTGTATGTGCAGCACCCATTAGGCGGCGCTGCATCATGCATCCAGTGTGGTAAGGATATCCAGTGTTTCAAATAGGCATCAACTTGCATATGACGTTTGGTACCTGACGAAAAGACACACAACATTTGCGCCAACTGGAAAACTGTACAAATATGGCATTCAGGGTACATGCACGGTGCATGCACGATACAAAATACTGCACAACATGTCACACAGACACAGGCAGTACATGACGATATGTGCCTGTGCATATCGTACATGTGTATCGTGCCACCCCATGTCATCATCCACCCTTGTACGTTCCATCGGCAACAGCCTGCATCTTTGCTTGCAGTGTGGCACTGTACACTGTGGCAGTCTTGGGCAGTTGCCGCCACTCCTCATCCACACGTGCTCTCAACTCGTCAAAGGACACCTTGTTGGCTTCCACCTGTTGGGATGTGAGTAGACATTGCGCGGAGACATTGTGCGATGTGTGGACAATCCTCTAAACACACATGATGAACACATCATGATGTATGCGTGATGTATGACACACACATGATGTACACTCCTCCTTGTCATGACCATGATCACCCGTACCTCTACTGGTCCGTGGTCATACACCGTCATCAACAAATTCTCCTCCACAGCCACTTGTTCAGCTGGAAACACAGTGGGTACTCCATTCACACGCTTGACTGCCACCTGACCTGGGATGCTGCGCTTTGCTTGGTCAGTTTTGGGATTCTGGGTGTTTGTGTGGGTGTGGGTGTTTGTGTGTGTGTGTGGGTGTTGGGATGTGTGTGTTTGTGTGGGTGTGGGTGTTGGGATGTGTGTGTTACCAGGGAGGGTATGTGTGTATCCCGAGCAAGATCATCTGTTGTCCTTGACTCACTTGCATCAACCTGCAATGCCCCACACCCCCCACACACCCCCCACACACCCCCCACACACACCCCACACACACCCCACACACACCCCCCCCACACCCCACACACCCCACACCTACACCCCACATACACCCCACAAACACCTCACATCAACACCCCACCTACACACCACATACCTTCATAATATCCCGTGGGGTACCATCAGCATACACAATGTGACTGAGCTTTGTTGCAAATGACATGGTGTCCCTGTTCACCTTTTGCAAGAGGCCTGCACCCATACCAAAGGCCACGTTCTGTGTGGGGAGGGAGGTGTTGTTTGTTGTGGAGGTGTTGTTTGTTGTGGAGGTGTTGTTTGTTGTGCATTGGCATGAGGGGTTAGTCAGTGTACCAATCACACACAATCTATGTGATCACTACAATCTATTTGACTACTACAATCTATATTGACACCACAATCATGAATTCCCCCAATTATGTATTGTTGTGCACAAGTGCACACCTATGTACACCTTATGCACACCTATGTACAGTACACCTACCTCGGCACTGTACCCCGCCTCAAGCACAGCATCCAGCACTTTGGCAAGCATGTAGATGTTGATGCCATCACCTTGTATTGCCCCCGCACAATGCACAACCTTGTACCCCTTGGCATTGACCGTTGACCCAAATGTGGCGTCTGCTGCTTGCAGTGCCATTGTCACACACTGTGTGATGGTGATGTTGGGGTGAGTGATAGGGGGCGTAAACTCTACCTACACACAATGCTCCCTACACATACCTCCACTGGATCTCCCGAGTCGGGGCGCATCACCAAGTACCCACCCCTGCGCTGAATCTTGTACTTGAGACTTGGGATAATTTCATTGATTGCCTGGGAAATGTGTCGTGTGAGTTCATTGTGAACAACTGGCGAGTATGTGGTGAGCAATGTGTGTTTTATGCTTTTATTCGTGTGAGCATGATGTTTTGACACCTGGTGTGTTTCATCACATGTGTGACAGCATCCCAAACGCACAATTTTCACATCACCCCACCACTCTCACACTGTACCCTCACACCATGCCCTCACACCTTGCTGTAATCGTAACTATCCAGCACACAGGCAAATAACCCATCACCAAACTCATCAATCATACGCTCAATGGCGTCCCGTTCTGCTGGCCATGCTGTCATCACGCTGTGCTCTGTGGCGGGAATGCTGGTGCCCACTGGCTTACCATGGTTGAGCACAAACTGTGTGGGTGGGGGGGGTGGGGAGGGGTGGGTGTGTAGGTGTGATTGTGTGTGTTTAGACAATACAGTGTCTTTGCACATATTCACAATGCACACAGCAAATGAACAGTGAAGAAATGATGAAGTAATGAATACCACCACACACATGTATTGCTTTTCAATGTTGTACAAAACACACAATGTTGCACAATATACACAATGTTGCACAAAACGCACACACTCACCTGTGTGTAATAACACGCAGCTAATGTGTCCGACCCATCAAAATTCAACAAGTGTGCGCTGCCACCAAGCACACTCTGTTCCAAGCACGTACAACCACGAAACCCGAAATCATGCAAGCGACTGGTGACAAGGGGGTGCCGGGTCCCTCCTTCAGCACTGCGCTCAAAGGCAGATTCGATGACATCACGGGCCCGGCGGCTGAGGGTGGCGACTGTGCTGGGGTACCTGTGTGGGTGGTGTGGGTGTGGAGGAGCAGGGTGTGTGAGTTGTGGCAATGGGAAGACAGTAGGAAGCAGGTTGTGGCAATGAAAACATGGGTTATACATCCTACATCATGTTTATACACACACACACACACATACCACACATGGGTGAGTAGGGTTTCCAGGTAGGTCACCAGGGGTGCATATTCCTGAGTGGTTGTTAACTGATACACAGGCACATGGGAATGCACACAGGTACCCTCAGGGAGGGCTTGTATAGTGACCGGGAAGTATCCTGGGGTGGCGGTGGCAGGTGGGGGAGTAGGTGTGGGTAGAAACGGACAGGTGAGGGACAAGTGGGGGTACAGTGAGGGACAGGAGAGGGACACGTACCATTGCATTCATTAATAATTTTATCAAACAGAGCCCTGGGAAAGGGAAATGGACGATATCCAGCAAGATGCGTGCTGTGTGTGTGTGTTGGGGGGGGGATTGGTCAACATGGCCAACATAGTGCTTTGAGATGATAGTGATTGTGCTTTGAGATGATAGTGATTGATGGTGTTTTGAGATGATAGTGATTGTGTTTCGATGACACAGTATCCAGGTATACACAGACATACCTGAAAAACAATTCTGCTTGCTGTACGTCATGGGCAGTCCATTGCTTACTGATGTGACTGTCCAATACGTATTTCAAGCCATAAAAAATTATACGGGTATCTGTGGTATCCTTGTCGTAGCCTGCCCTAAACTCTCCATACTGTGTATACACCGTGTGCGTTGTTCATGTGTATGTGTGGGGTGGAGGGGGTGGTATGTGTATAGACGGGAGCGCAGCATGCTTCACTCTACACCAGCATGCTTCACAGTACAGCAACTGCATACCGCAACCATGCGCTGACATCCACTTGGGTATTGCAGAAAGTGGGATGTCTTGTAGCTATCAGTGCACACAGCCATTGGGATGGCGGGGAGTGCCCAACTTCCTGACGAGGAATTCTTGTTGTTCTCCATGGTGTGGATTGCTTGGTGTGTTGCTTGGGGCGCTTGGGGTTGAGGAATGTGACGTCTTTGAGACGTTGATGGGATCGGGATCGGTCGGGGCAGCGTTTCGGGTGTATGCGAGCAGAAAGTATGCGAGAAAGGGTGTAGATATGTTGACATCAAAATTGAGATTGTGTTCATGTTGGCTGAAATTTTATAAGAGCTACACTTTCTCCTCTTCTGGTTGAAGTTGGCGACAGTGTGTGAGGGTGGGATTGCAACATTGTGTTATCGTATAATTATCGTATACATTATCATATACAACATACCGGAAAGTGCATTGAGGGTGGGATTGCAACGTTTCTTGGCGCAATTGCAGCTGATGCATTATTGGGGTCTGTGTTGTTGAGCAATATGGGCCAGGTACTGCATTGCATAGTACTGTATTCCCTTGTATATTATTCCATACACACCATCACACGTTTTCAGGCGATAAGTGTGGGTCTTAACCAAGAGGATGTGGCTGATCTGATAGATGATACCAATGGCGTGTGTACGTCGGTGCTCCTGTTGTGTTGTCATGCGGCACACGTCCTCACCCATGCCACACAAACACACAGTCAATCAGTCAGAGATTGAGGGCCTCTATAGACGTTTTCGTCAGCTTGACAAGGGACGCAAGGTGGGTGGTGATGGGGGAGGGGTGTTGTGTGTCTCGATTAGCATGCACCGTGCGACTGCATGCTGGGGGAGGGGTGTTGTGTGTCTTGGAGCACGCACCGCACGAGACCATGATACTGACTTGCACATATCACTGAATTGCACATATCACTGAATTGCACATATCACTGAATTGCTACTGATTGTTACTGTATTGATACACAAATCTCAGAATTGATTTATTATTATTATTGAATTGAAAACCATATCACAGGGGTTTTTGACGGCTGCAGAGTTGGAGAGCATACCAGAACTAAGCATCAATCCACTCGCAAAGCGTGTATCCCACATGTACGAGGGCGCCAATTTCCGGGTAGGTTGATGTTTGTGTGTGTTGTTCCTCCTGCATGTTGACCAAACATTGACTGCACACACTCGTATTGGTTCATGATCATCCCCCATCTCGTATTGGTTCATGAACATTCCCCTTTCTCATCCGCCTTTCTCATTCCCCCTTATCATCACAGGAGTTTTTGCGGTTGCTTGCAGCACACAGCCCCCGTGCACCACAAGACACGAAAATGAGACACATGTTTTCGGTGTATGATGTGGATGGAGATGGGGTTATTTCGGTGGATGACCTGGAATTGATCACACGCATGTTGACTGGGAGTGGACTAACGTACGTGGTGGGGTGGAGTGCATGTGGTGGAATGCATGTGGTCCTGATGCAAGTGCTCATCCTGCTATGTGTTTTTTGTGTTGCCGATGCAACCAAGTGTATGCTGTTGACATACTATTTTCCGTGCTTGAGCACACAGCCCTTGCGTGTCCTTCCTACCACATGTTGTACCTACCCACATATTACACATACCCACATGTTGTACCTACCCACATGCTCCCCACCTACCCACACCAGGGATGATCAGCTGCACACGGCAGTATCAAAGGCTTTCAAAGAAGCAGGTGTTGACATTGCATGTGGTATTACATACAAGGTGTATTGCAAGGTCTTGCGGGACGTGCCATTGGAAATGGAGGTGGAGCTACCCATAGCTGATTGATAACAATACCAACAACAGCAGAAGGTTGGCATTGATTTTTTGCTACCCATAGCGGACTACCAACAACGACAACAGCAACAGCAGCAGCAGCTTGACACGTTTTTTGGCTGCTTGTGTATTTACAGTTTTGCAAGGTTTTCTGTGTTTACCATGCGTTGACCATGCATATTGCCGACCTGCAGTGTACACCAGCACGGATGGTCATGCACGCACTGCTGCCTTTACAACAATGCATGGAGGCTTGTCACGTGTTGTTATGATGTACAACAATGCATGGAGGCTTGTCATGGTGGATTGTAATTATTTACAATGATGCATGGAGGTTTGTCACGTTAGATTGTACGTATTCACAATGATGCATTGAGGGATGTTACTTGTTGTAATGAATATTCTGCATGCTCCACCTCCTTGCACAACACACTGTATCGACCAGCCAGTGCTTCTAGGTCGGGGCCAGCCTGCTGGTACTGCTGCAATGCTGTTCTTGCCTGGTATTTGTCGTGTTTTTGGGATACGTGGTGAGATATGTGGTAAGATGTGTGGTGAGATATGTGGTAAGATGTGTGGTGAGATATGTGGTAAGATGTGTGGTGAGATATGTGGTAAGATGTGTGGTGAGATATGTGGTAAGATGTGTGGTGAGATATGTGGTAAGATGTGTGGTGAGATATGTGGTGAGATATGTGGTGAGATATGTGCAGAGATGTACAAAGAGATGTACAAAGAGATGTACACAGAGACGTACACAGAGATGTACACAGAGATGTACTCAATGGTGTGTCTGTACGACCCACACCTTTCCTTTTTGAATGATTTAGCCATCCCCCCGTACCTTGCGCAGTTTTTCCTCAACATTGGTCAACAACATGGTCAACTCATCCCTTGCAGTTTGCAGCGCTACCAGCACATCATCTGCGTATGTGTCGGCAAGTAATTTGGCATGCAGTACTTGTAATCGAAGGACAAGGGCCTGGGATGCACTACATACGGTGTGTACCTGCAGGGCAAGCATGTCCTGTGTAGGTGGTGATGAATGCATTGTTGTTGTGTCGTGAGCATGTTGGTGTGAGCATGTGTGTGTATGAGCATGTGTGTGTATGAGCATGTAGCATTGTATGCTATGATTCCTACAACCAGGCATGAATTCCCTCCCTCCTGTGTATTGCCTGATGCATTCCCTTGGGTACACAACACGTATGCAGAGAAATACCAACACCTAAAAGTAGGGGAGGTACCTGTAGCCGCTGCAGGTGTTCCTTGGTCACCAGCTTCATCATGCGCTCAAGCACCTGCTGCAATAGATGCAGCTTCCTTACAACCCCTCGTGCATATGCCTGACACAGCTGCACATGTGTCGCTGTGTGTGTTGCTGTGGTGTCGATCAAATCCCGCGCTCGGGTGATCAATGCCGTGGGATCGCTGTTGGGCATTGCAAGCGCGTGTGCAGCTGTGTTTATGCTCTCCTGGAGCACAGTAACTGCTGCATTTAGTAAGGCAGGTGCATGCTGCTTGTACTCTGCTGATGGCTGTGAATACATCATGTGCGTGGGATGTGTACGCCAAAAGCATATGTATACTCGTGTGCGCAGCAAACGTATATACACCGCCCTGTTTTCATACCTGCTGTGCGATGTCATCCATGCACATACCAGCAGTGGCAAGCACATGATGCTGCTGTAGCCCCAGCCATGTGTGCCCAGGGAGGCCGGGATGTTGCAGCCGATGAGACACTTGCACTGCCTGAGGATGTGTGTTTATGAACTATAAAAGTGGTGTGTGTACAGCATAGGGTCTTTGCGTTGTACGTGCATTTAGGGAATACCTGGAGGCGTGCCAAGAGCTTGTGGGCATCAAGGCTGGGGTCGAGGTTGGGAGATGAGAGTGCATGGTGGATGGCTTGCACCAGTACTTGCAACTGCCTGAGTTTGGGGTATATGATGTATTGTATACGATTGCGTGCATTGTAGGTATACGTTACCTGTCTGCAAGCTCTGGCAACATTCTGTGTCTAAGCTGTTGTATAGGACAAGATGCTCAAGAGGTGTGGGCTTGAGAACACGCTGGTTTTCAGTGGATGACGCTGGCCTTTGTTTGCCCCTTGCTTCTGTGTTGAGTTGTGTCCATTCAAATGGCTGATGCAATTTTCATAAAACACCCACCAAAACGTCAACCCCGCGTGCATCATATGAAGACAAGATTTCCATGTAATACACATGCACATATGCCATTGCATGCATACAAGTAATCTATAGTACGATATATCATCAGACACGCTATAATTGACCAGCATCACCCAATCCCGCACGATCACCATTCATACGTCACCTGTGCATCTCCTACATCATGAGTGGTAGTTCCGATCCCAATATTCGCTTGCGTCTGCGTGGTTTGGTGCTCGGCTTTGGTGACAAGGATTTGGCAGACCAAAATGAGGCACTGGCACTGCAGCTCGTTTCGCAGATCACCAATTCCAAGGACCTATCAAGCTGCATGCAGGAGATCCTCGGCTCCTGGGAGGATTGCAACCCCACAGTTCGCCGACTGCGTGCCAGGTGCGGCGCATGGTGATGTATACTTTTTTTGCCGAAGGGTTTGCCCATAGCAGCAACTTTACGTCACATACACACAACAGGGTTGCAGCCACTGCAGTGGGTGTCCAAGACAACTTTACAGTGGGCATTGTGAGCACGGTCATCAAAGCCATGCTGGCCATTCTCGCAGTCGAAAAGAATGATGCCACACTCACTGAAATGACCGCACTCATGCAAATAACAGCCAAGGCAGCACTGACTGCTCCACCAGAAGAGCTTGCTGCTGTTGAGGAAAGCACTGAGCCCTTTTTGTATCGCCGCATGATTGTCCCACTCATCAAAGCTGGTGTCAGGTGTGCCCATGTGTGTCCGTGTATGTCCATGTGTGTCCATGTGATCACGCCTATGTGTTGATATACTCATGTGTCCATATACTCATGCTGTGAATAGCTACATGAGGTACATGGAAGTGCATATCCACAATACATTAATATACACACAGTGGTGCTGGCAAGGATAGGGCACCTGCTGCATGTACACTGGTGTCTGGGGTGTTGCAGGCATGTGCAGGCTGCAATACCACACCAGAAGCCCTCAACACATGTTCAGAGTTTTTGAAATATGTGCTACAGCTGCAAAACACAGGTAGTAGATTGTGGGTGTATAAACAGAATGGGTACATACAGACAGGCGTTGTGAGACAGTGTGTTGTGACACAGCATGTATGACGATTGGTACACCACCACCACATACATTCACAACCCATAGTAAACAATATTATAATATAATAATATGCATAGCACACACACACTCTGTACACTCTATGTATGCCACTCTATGTATGCACACAAAACACCCCACCCATTCCTTCCCTTTCCTTCCCAACCCTTCCCTTTCCTTCCCAACCCTTTCCTTTCCTCCCTCAGGCAACCTCCCTGTGACAGTGGTAGAGGCGTATGCCCCCATACGTCATGCACTGGAAGCACTCGGCTCAGGCCTGTCTTCCCACATTGTGCGTCGTGTGACGAGTGTGTGCACACAGGGGTTGAAGAGCAAGGTGGGTGTGGTGTGGTGTGTGTCGTGTGGGTTGCAGTTGGGGTGATATGGTGAGCACACATGGTAACTACATGTACCCAGCAATGCATCATGCACAAAACAACATGCACATGGACACACAAAACACGTCGCATACATGCGTATACATATGTACACGTGTTCATGCACACACACACACCCTGTCTGATGGTACAGACGCATCTGTTGTATACACATCCGCGTATATACACATCCGCGCATATACACATCCGCGTATATACACATCCGCGTACATACACATCCACGTATATACACCCCCTGCTACACCCCCGCACGTGTACACCCCCTCCAACACCCCCCACATGCACACAGGAATCATGGCCAACCAGGAAGCAAGCAGCATTGACTGTAGCCACCCTGACAGCAGTTGCAGTGTCCTATGAAACAACACCACAAGGCACAAAACGCCTGAAACACACATCTGCTCTGACAGAGCTGGTGGGTCACAAGGGGGCACTCATGAGCACGTTGGATGCCGTTAAATATGATAAAATTGCCCAGGTACAGGAAGAAGGGTGGGTGGGGCTGGGTGTGGGTGGAGCTGAGTGAAGAGCAATATTCATGAGTATCGGGTGATTAGGCAATATTCATGAGTATTGGGTGATTAGGCAATATGCATAATGAGTGAAGAGCACATGCACCTTGCTGCACATTCCCCCACAATTCCCCCACAAATAGGTTCGTGAGGCTGTTGGCAAGGCGTTGGGTGAGCTCGCAACCCTCCCTGATGAAATGCAAAGCGAAGACCCCGACTCATACGCACCCTCCCCTGCTGCATCCCCCCTGGCCGCCACCGCTGCTGTGCTCGAAGACGAAAAAAAACGTCCCCGCTCGCGCTCGTTTTCCAAGGCTCTGGGTTTGAATAAACTCAAGGGGGCCTTTTCCCGAGAGGGGTCCCGGTCCCCCAGTGAAGCGGAAAACGAGGGGAGCAACAACAGTCCAGCTGTACATAAGCAGCCCAGTGCTCCAGATGGGGTGGGCAACAGCCCCAAGGTTGTGCAGACTTCACGACTGGCTAGGGAGGGGAGCAAGGAGATGGTGGTGGAAAAGGGTAGTGGGGGAGGTGGGGGTAGTAGGGATGGGACGCCACCCACTGAAGAGCAAGATGGTACCAAGTATGATGTGCATGAATGGGGTGACATGTATGGGATATACAATAACTGTCTACATGCTCCTGTGTGGTCACACGACATACATCCACCACATGCTGTACATCCACAGCTCTCACACCCAACTCAGGAGCTCCACACGCAAGTCATCAGGGCGTCAACCCCTGTCACGCTTTCGATCACCTGCCAACAACAATGGTGGCAACTTTGATGTTGCTGTGGAGGTGTATGCCCCCCCCTCCCCTCCCAAGCAGCAAGCCCCCATCAACCCAGATACCCAACACACCCCACCCACCATGCAGCAACACCCAAGCATCATTCCACCAGGCATGCTGTTTCCCCCAGAGATGGCATCTCCACAACAGATGATGGGCGGGATGCCCATCCCGGGCACCACCCCCCCCAATCCCGCCGCCCCCAATATGGTGTATGCTGGCATCAGTCCCCTCATGCTGCAACAGATCCAGCAGCAAGCATACTTGCAGGGTATGCTCGCATCACAAATGGGGGCTGCGGGTATGGTCCCTGGTGCTATGGGCATGATGCCCGGCGGCATGGGCGGGATGATGGCGGGCCCGTTTATGGGTGGTGGCTATGCTGCACCCATGATGGTGTCTCCACAAATGCACGACCCCACGAGCATGGGTGGGGGGCCTGGACATGTGCGACACGGGAGTGGGGGGGTGTGGACGTACGCACCCGTGTTTGTGCCATCCCCGGGGGCCACATCCCCACACATGGGGCCCATGGCGGGGCCGGTGGTGAGCGCCGCACTGTCCCCACAACAACAGGTGGGTTGTCGTGGGTTGTAATGAGTTGGTGTGTTGTTGTATACACATCCCCTCTCTGCGATGTGCATTGCGACCACACATGGATGGATGGGTGGATACACACGACCCCCATATATACCTTATATATACCCCATCCCCACGCCCAGGTGGAACAGCCACCCTCTGCATCGGCTGATACTGTCTGGGGCAACCCCTTGTATAAGCTGGGGAAACTCAACACCAGGGGCTCCCCAGCTGCAGGCGCACGAACCAACCAAGACGGTGCAATGCAAGGGGGGGGGGGCCAGGGGGGGGCCAAGTCAAACATGGGGCCTGCTGCGGTGCGTGTGCTCGACATGAACACACCGGATACCCCCCATGATGATGATGTCCAGGGTGAAAACCAAGGTGATAATAATGACGTTGACCATGAGGTTAGCTATGAGGATGAGTTGGCAGATGCATTGACCAATGCGGTTGACCTTTCCTCACCCGACACGGCTGCCTATCCTAATCGCTCCCTGTCAGACTTGCAGGGGGTGATGCATGATGCACAGAGTGGGGTGGGGGTAATGGAAAAGGGAACCATTGGTGGGAATGTGATATCATTGACAGCAAGTGCTGTAGGTGTGAATGTTGATCACATGGCTGCAGCCGATCACGTGGCTACAGAATGAGGGCGTGAGGGTGCAGGTATATGTACGAAAATGAACGTGTTCAGGATGTGTTGTCGTTTCAGGTAATGGTGAGGCAATTGGGGGGGGTTGGGAGTGCATGGTTGACACAGTGCATGTTTTTCAACACAACAACACGCCTATAATGTAACACGTGCATATACTGTATAGCACCTGAAAACCCTCCCAAAAAATAATTAATGAGATGGATGGAAATCACTATATATACATTGTGCAAAACTTTCTGTGATTATTGATGACATCAGGTATTCACTACACAGCACCATCACGCGTGACAGTCTCAGCAGTCTCTCTATAGCAGCTCCTCTTGCTGCTGCTGCACATGTTGAACTTCAACATGCGTAGCAAGTTGCCACACATTCAACACATTTCTGCGTATACCATGCTCATCCTCTTGTACGTCATTGTGATCACTGCTGTTGTTGCTGCTGCACATGGGTGCTGTCACCGATGCTCTCAACATGCCATGTGCATCATGTGCCCCCTCCTCCTCTCCCTCCTCTTCCTCCTCTTCCCCCTCCTCTTCCTCGTCGTCATCGCTGCTATCAAACGCTGTTGTACTTGATGTGGAGTATCGACGGTGTCCTGTGTAATAAGGTGGTGTGCCCATTGTTATGGTAATCATGAATCATTGTGCAACACCTTGAAACCTGCACCTTACAAGAGACCAGCCTTGCCCGCACACACCCTCACACACACCATACACACGCCCTATGTGTAGGTTCTTTTCACATTATACATGCACACACACACCCACCCACATACCCCCCCGTTCAAAACACACACACACACCGGATGCAGTGGCCATCAATGGGAGGTATGGGTGCAGGTGCACGCCATTGACAGTGTCCCTTGCTGCCTGCACAGTACCCACCTTGCTCCCATCCCTCAAATCAAACATGTCCACCTGTGAATATAACATAGTATATGTGTGTTGTATATACCATGTCAACCCTGGGGAACACAAGTGAATATGGTCAACACAAGTGAATATGGTCAACACAAGTGAATATGGGGAAGAAAAGAATGCGAGGTACAAGGGAATGTGTGCGGTACAAGGGGGTTGGGAGGTGCAAGGGGGTACATCTTGCATACAACAACACAGCCTATTCAGCACAATTACCACCACCCTACCACCACCACCCTACCACCACCACCTACCTGTCCATGTTCCCCACCCGTCACCAAATGACGCCCCACCCCCTCAATATCCATACACACACGCTGATTGGTGGTGGCGGTGTCACGGAGCATGCAGTACACGGCATCAAGGGCGTAGCGCACGTCCCAACAGTAGATATGGGGGTCCTTGCGTGCACCAGAGTAGAGATAACTGCCATCACGTGACCATAGGACCTGTGAAATATAAGGGGGTGAAAGTGTGAAAAATAAGGGGAGAGGAGGAAAGTGTGAAATTTAAGGGGGGAGTGAAATACAAGGGGAAAGGAGGGGAGTGTGAAATACAAGGGGAAAGGGGGGGACTGTGTCTGTGTATGTGTGAAATACATCACAACACAGACACAGACAAAATATACAGCAGGTACACACACCCAACACAACACACACATAATAACACACACCTGTGTGACACCTCCAGTGTGCCCCTCCAGCTGTAGCAGCTGCTCCCTTGTGCTATAATCATACACCCCCACACTGCCATCATAACAGCCAGCAGCAAAAGTACCTGTATATTGTGGGTTGCATGCAAGACTACCAATCAAACCTGGGGGAGGGGGGGGAGATGTGTGTGGGATGTATACAGGGTGTGTGGATATGCACATGCCATGCATGATATGTACATGTGTAGAAAAGGTATGATGCACACGTATCATGACATATTGTACACATACCAACAACCCCTCATTATCAACCACCCCCACAGCAGCACCTCAACAACAACAACCCCTCACCAACCCCTCAATAAACAACCACCCCACCTGCCAGTCCCTCTTGTGCTTTGTTCTTCCTCCTCCCAGTCGTTATACACACACAATCCCTCCCTGGCCGCTGCACATCAAACACATGCACCTCCTTGTTCAATCCCACGAGCAGCACCTCCCCCCTGGTGCAACTGAATGCAACACTGTAGGGAGACACAATCTCATCCTTGTTGTTGTAGGATCTGTATGTACACCGGAGCTGCCCACCACATGCATCCCATAGACGAACAGGGTGGGCCTGTGTGTTGGTGTGTGGTGGAATTCTGGGTGAAATTTGGATGGTGGGGGATAGGAATGAATAATAATAATAATAATAATAATAATAATAATAATAATAATAATAATGAGGTGTGTCAGGTCAGTGAGGTAGGGGTGGGAATTAAAAATGAGGTGCACATCAAGTGAGTACCCACCAGCATATAAACCCTCCCCCCCATACACACACACACCACCAGCACACTCCCCCCATACACACCACCAGCACACTCCCCCCCCATACACACACACACACCACACACCACATACCCGAGTGGCAGTCACAAAGCAGCATGTCGCAGGGTCTGCAGCCGTCATGCCCGGGTACCACTGATAGTCGTACACAGTTTCACCCTGTGGTATACAGAGACCAAGGGCCAGGGGGGGTGTAGCGTGACCAAGGGGCAGGGGGGATGCTGGTGCTGCTGGTGTTGTGGAATGAGGGGTTGTGGAATGAGGGGTTGTGGAATGAGGGGTATGGGCTGTGGGGTGGGGTTGATGGGTCCCAGTGTGGGTGGCTTCACTGTGGGCTTGTTGTGGGTAGCTATTTGTAATGTGGGCTTCTTCTGGAAGGTCGTAAATACGTATCCTGTTGGTGGCAGTAGGGTGAAAAGAGAAAACTATAGAGTAACTGAAAGGTATTGGGGTGCCATCTGTGTCTGCATTGACCACAATTGGCTGTGACAACTACTATAGAAGGATGTACTATAAAAGCACAAGACATACCGCTTGTCATCAGTGGCAGTCAGTAGGCACACGCCATCTGGTGACCACTGCACACCTGTGTCGGTGTCACGCCATACTACCTGATACTGCCTACCTGCATACAACCACTACATGCACCATCCAATACACACACATACCCTTGAGGAAGTTGGACTCTGGGGAAGCAGCTCGTGGGACGTCTATGTTTGCACACCGTGATGGCAGTTGATCATGTGTATACAGATGCTCATCGTCTCGTGCATACACCATTGCCCCAAAACACACCTGCAAAGTCTTTCCATGTGCTATAGAGCAAGGTTGGGGCTGGCGTGAGGTTGAACAAGGTAAAGCATTGCTCCATCGAATATGTTTTCACAGTCACTGCAGTCGTTGTGCCCTCAATCACCCATGGTCGTGGAGTGAGTACAATAGACTATATAGTTGTTATTGAATTATGTTGTTTCAGCAATAAAACCTGTACACAGCACATTTTATACACCAAAACTACATGACTACATCATCACACTAGGGCACATGTGTAGGTCATCAACACGGCCTTGGCACATCTGACAATATGATGGGGCTGCTGGTTGTGTTGTGCACAACAGCATTGGTGATCAGCCCATCGACTGCCCAGCTCTCAAAACCCTTTGTACACGATGGCCAAATAACCAACACCAACAACAAATTTGTGCAAAGACAGGCTGTGGATGACAAACGTGACAGAAAACCACCGTATGTGTTGATTAGTGGCTGAAGAGATCTGACACCGTCTCACCCCAACCTTCTTTCACACTAGAGATGAAGAGCCCCTCCATGCAAGTGCATGTCCAGCTGATGTTACCATCAAATGGATGAGCGAGGTCAGTTCGTCCATTTACGCCACCCCTGTCATTGCCGACTTGTATGGCGATGCCATCAAGGACATCATCACCCCTTCCTTTGTACATTATCTGGAGGTATGTGCAGGCATGGATGCAGCATATGTGATGTACTCCTTGTTCACCAAGGGCCAACGCTGTGGTGTGTATACATCCCATCCATCAACACGTCCATCCCCCAAAACACGTTCATCCCCCCAACACGCCCACCCCCCAACATACAGGTGTTGGAGGGCACGGATGGTGCTCCTGCTCCTGGGTGGCCTGCCTTTCACAAAAGCACCCTCCACTCCTCCCCTGTCCTCTTTGACTGGGATGGCGATGGAGTCCAAGACATCGTCATTGCCACGTACAATGGGGAGATCATGGCATTCCGGGACACGGGGGAGATGCTTCCCGGATCATTTGAATTGGGTCGACTGGCAGTACACAAGGACTGGTATGTAGGGTTGGCACCTGATCATGTCGACCACTCGCACCCTGATGTGGGGGATGGTGGTGGTGGGGTTGGTGGTGTGGATGGTGGTGTGGGGGGCGGAGGGGGGCAGCGGCGGCAGTTGTTGCAAGAGGGGCAGCAACAGGGTGGAGATGGCAGGTATGGGTGTTTTATTTGTTGTGTGTGTGTGTATGTATTTTCATGGTTTATGTTTGTGCATGGTGTGTGCATGTAAGCATCAGTGTCACCATCACCATCAGCATCATGCCATGCACTCATCAACCACACACCTCATCAACCACACAGTTTCACTGTACAGCCAAAAACCACACTGAGTGAGGAAGCAGAGGCATCATTTCACCAGCTTTTTGAAGAGGTAGGAGGTTGAAATAAGAGGGGAGTTTTGGGATGGGATATATAGAAAGTGCAGTGTATTGGAAGGATATGCATGGGGATGGGATGTGTGTGTAATGATAATGATGATTGTAATGATGATGACGATGGTGTGCATATTGATGCACATGCTCCTTTACTTTCACTTTCATGTGCATCATACACGCATCATCATCATCATCATCATCATCATCACATACGCTCATGTCGTCATCATCTTCCTTATTCGTATACACATTCATATCATCACCATCTACAGGCAGCATCAGGCAGTAGTGATGCTTCACTCGACACATCACAACAACAATACAATCAAGATAATCTGCATGGTGGTATGCAAGGTGGTATGGAAGGTTCCAACACAGCAGACACTGGTGGTGATGCTACAAGTGATGGTGGTGATAGTGGTGCATTTGCTTTCAAGCAACCTGATGATTTTTATGACTTGGGCATGTTTGGAGAACTAGGTGATCTTGGTATGGGAATGGTGTGGGAATGGGTGTGGGTATGTGGGTGCGGGTGTGGGTGTGGGTGTGTATTTCACTTCACTCCCCCTATCTCTCTCTCTCTCTCTCTCTCTCTCACACACACACACACACACACACACACAC